>OHQR01001400.1_pt1 | contig 12594 bp, 9 predicted proteins | sample 1578191 | NCBI WGS metagenome assembly OHQR01 (sample SAMEA3879577, study PRJEB24766) | human gut metagenome | biome: human-associated habitat; feature: feces | place: USA | collected 1985/1987 | reverse complement strand
CCCCCTGTCCAGAAATTCCTGTGGCGAGTAACGGTAGATTTCCTCCGAGCTGCGCAGGCGCGACAACATGTCGGGCAAGTTCACCCGTACGATTTCGTTGCCGTTGCGCTTGTCTGTGATGGACAACACACCATCGTCCGCCGGATCCTCATGGTACATGATGCGGGAAGTCATGAAGTCCGCATGGGCTATCTTGCCCATAACGGCCTCCGTCTCGTCCGAAGCGGCACGCACCGGCGTACGGTCGTCCGTATTCCACGTGTCATGGGGTTGGTAAACCACAGGCCCCATACTCTCGTCCACCGAGTTATCCCAACGAAGCTGCATGTTGCGGTCCACAATTTTCATATCGTAATTCTCCACGTCCATATCCGTAGGGTCATCCAATTCACGGAGTGACACGTTAATCTTCTTTGTGTTGCGCATCAAAGAGATTTTATGGTAAGTGGGACGCTGTCCGAACACTTCCACCGGGGTACATTCCATACCGTGCCATATAGTGTCGAGTGGCAGACCGCCGTTGTCCACCCAATTCAACGTTCCGCCGGAAAAAGTACGGGATTCGCACTCCAAATGCACGCCCACCTCGCACAGGGAATCACCGGACTCGGGCAAAGCCCTCAAAAAGCGGGCACGGTCTGAAGCAAGCATGTCGTCATAACAACATTGCCCTGCCAATACCAGAAATTGGTAACGCCCCGGTGCCAGGTCCATGTGCATGGCATAAAGCGGGTCGGCCAAGGGACGGTAGTCCCCCTCGTTCTTCACCTCACGGCAGGTCACATAATGCCCCGTTTCGTCAAACACATACACGCTCACCGCCCCCACGTGGTCGTTGAACATGTCGGCACGCTGCAGGTTATAGTCATATTTAAACGACAAATACAGCCCCGTAGGACAGTCGTCCGTCTCGTCGTGCATCATGTCGCAGGAAGTGGACAAGCCTGCTGCCAGGAACGCATAGCCCAGCCAGGCGACGCATTTTTTAACTGAATACTCCATATCACGATATTTTTTCTTGTTCATCCTTTATTGTTCGCTTATATATAGTGAGCCTCCGCAAGCTATTGGCGGGCAGGCCTCTTCGTTTCCATTTAGGTGGGAGCGTCCTTCCGGCTCCGGACTGCCTCTCCCTTCGTACCGAGGCAGCGGTACCTTTGCCTTTACCCCGCAAAGCAGGAACTTCTCAAGGGAAACTTCCGGCGACGGCAGACCGCCGCCGGAAGAAACCAGAACGGATAAACCTATCCGTGGATAATAAGGATTAAAGTACTACACTTTGTGAACGCTTGGCCCATGCCAGAATATTGATCTTGACAGAAATATAAGATTCAAGCTTATCGATGGTATTGCCCGTAACCGGTTCTACCGTGGACGAACCGATGTTCTTGATGGCTGTCACACTTATATCATACCAGTTGTTACGCAATACACCGTAACGGCCGAGGTAGTTCTCTGCACCACCGGGGTAAATAGAACCGACTTGCGGTTTACCTGATTCCGTTCCATTCCAGGGTGTTTCATCATCACCGAAGTGCTTGATGTATACAGGATAATAAGCTACGCCATTCTTGTAAAGGTCTATTTTGATACGGTTGTTCACATCGTCATTACATAAACTTGGATCTGCTCCTTCATTATACTTGTTTTTGATGTCAACTTCATCTTTAAGCGCAATCGAAACGCTCTGTACTCCCACACCAGATATAGTGCTGGTGAAAGTCACATCAAAGTCGGTGTCCAAAGCCTTGTTAGGTTCTCCAGGCGACTCCACCGGTTTAATATTGTCCTCCAACCATGCAATTCCCTTAGGGCTTACATTCATGAATTGACGCAAGACTTCCTTTTTAACCATAGCTTCGTTCCACATCGTACTACGGTCGTCATTCACGATATAGAAATCAGCTCCACCATTGAACTGAGCTTTCACGATTACGCGCGTGCAGTTCTTCTCAAGCATTCTGTCCATATCCGTCGTATTCTCCAAGCAGTAGTCGGGAGTTTCGCCATCGGCAACTTTCAGCATTTTAAAACCAATTGTATCAGAACCTTGCGTCACAAGGCCGGAAGCATCTGCATCATAATTCACGTCTTTACCCCAATAAGTACGATAAAGATCGGAAGCACCTCCAGACTCACCAACCGGTATCGTTACTCCTACTAAAGTACTGCCCAAGAAACGATAACCAGGAGTACCACTCGTTGCATTACTCTTGTAAGCCACCCAAGCTTTATCACCTACATTACGAACCAAATAACTCTTTGTGTTCGTATTATCTATGTCCCAACCTAAAATTTCATAGGCTTTTTGAGTTTCCCCTAGACTACTTTCCGTAAGTTTGCCTTCTTTAGCCGTCAAAGTAACCTTAGCCACCGCACGCTCCACAAAGATATTGGCTGCCGGATTAGCCTCAGCCGCGTCATAAGAATCTTTTATCTTCGCAGGGTCGATCTCTGTCAACGTCAAGATTTTCACATCCGTAGGTTTCTCTGTCGTATTGCCTCCTTTTTTGTCCGCCAAAGGAGCATTAGCCATCAGGAAGCCGTTCTCATGCCAACCGCCGATTGCTGTTACTGCTGCGATCTGAGTATTTAAAGCTGTCAAAGTACCGGAAAAAACTGCACCATCAACCTTAAGACCTGCGTCCGAAGTAACCTCAAGCACACCGTTGTGATTCAGCACGACCAAAGCATAAAGCTTTTTGCCAGCCTCCGGAGAGATATTATTGATTTTTTGCACGATCTTAGCGGTCGTGGTAATCTGGTCGGGATTACCCGCCCCCCACTTCAATGGCAAACTATATGCGTTGACTACCTCTGCAGTAGCTTCATCAACTCCCTGGAACAGGATCAAAGTAGCGTTCTGCACGTCATACTCTTCCACCGTACCGTCGTCCAAATTGGAACCTTCGTTAAAAGCCTTCGTTGCAGCAGGCTTCGTAGGCAGATTGATGGCCAGACTTACATAGCCATTGCCGTTCGCATCCCATTGCGGCCCTTGTCCTTCCCCTGTAGGAACGACCACGTCATCACTGTTACATGCTCCCAGCAACAGCCCCGCCATCGCTAAGGAAAACAAATACTTTTTCTTCATAAAAAATAAATTGGTTAATAAATAAATGTATAATAAGATTACATCTTCAAACGTCACTCCATATCCATCAGCCTCAGGTTCTCCGTCGCCGCCTTCACCCCGGCCTTGTCCGCCTGCCCGAACAGGCGGCGCGCTTCGTCCTCACGCCCTTGCCTGGCAGCCATCACTCCACGGGCATGCACTGCTTCGGGCAAGTTGCCGGCTTTGGCCAGATAGACTTCCGCACGGCCGTACTGCCCCGACTCTATCATCGCACAGGCCACATTAAGATTGGCCGTCGGGTCGTCCGGGAACATGCGCACGGCAATTTCGAACACTTCGTTGAACTCCTTACTGCCAGGCTCGTAGGTCTGCGCCACCAGAAACATCTCTTCCAACGAAAGCTGCTGCGGCTTGGTGTAAAGCAGGGCCTTGGCCTCTTCCACTGAGAAGGGGCGCACATGGTAGGTCACGACATAGTCGGAATGGCGCAAAGCCGGATACCAGGCCTGCAACATCATCCGGTAGTCATCGGGATACCTCGACTTGATGGCCCATTCCTTGGCGTCGGGATCCATGTCGCGGTCTATCCATTCCAGGATTTCCTGCTTGTGCCCCAGGTTGCTGTCTTTCACGTAACGCCGCAAGCCATCCCAATCCTCGGGAGTGTACTCCACCTTGAACAACTTTTCGTCCAGTTCCAGCAACCTGCACACATAATCCTTTAGCATCAGGGCGCGGTTCTCGGCCAGATAGCTGTTGTGCTCATACGTGTCTTCGGGCGAAGCATACCCGTGTATGCTGATGTGCGTGATGGTAGTGTTCCGGTCTTCCCTCACCACGTTGATGGTACGGAGTATCTTCTCCAATTCCTGCGGATTGTTGCGGTAGTCCGGATAAAGGGTCGTTTTGTTGACAGGGAAATCCAAATAAGCCCTGCCTTCCTCATGCCGTTCTTTCCGCGCTTCAGCCTGCGGACGGATATAAGCCGTGCGGTAATTACGTAACCGCTGCAAAACAGCCGTGTTCTGATCCAACAAATCCCCACAACCGCAAAGGTCCTCGGCCAACACGACGTTGGCGTTTTCCATCCAGCTTTCGTAAGGCAACACACCGGTGTAATGTACCGTCTGTTCCTTGCCGTTCCTGCGGCGTACCACCACCGGATTCCCGACAAAATCCTTGCGGGCGAACCGCTCGTAGGATATTTGCTGACGACGCCCGTTCACCACCACGGGAGACATCTGCCGGACATTGCCACTCCCCTTGACCAAAGGAGTGAATACGAAGCGGACATTGGAAGGCAACTTCAGGTCGTCCAGCCTCAAATCCATATCCACAACCAAATTACTCCCGGACCTCTCCACCTTCAGGTTTTCCAAGCCCACCGCATTTCCCGCCATACGCATGGCCCCGTCCTGCGCACCGGAAGGGATTGCCATACCGGCCATACATATATATAATAGAAATCTAAAGTTTTTCATACGCCATAATTTAATATCAGAACACATAAAGCACACTTATCGCCAACTTGGTAGGCCCGAAATAATTGGCATGGGAAGACTTGAGCTTCTCGCCGCACTCGCCGCACTTGAACTTGTCGTACCGGATGTAGTCATACCCCACACCGAGCGAAGCCTCCAGGTTCCAATGCCTGGACAAGGGCCACTGGTAACCGGCCGTCACACCGCCGCCCGCATACCAGCCTTCGTAACGATGGGTAGACAAATCATCGAACAGGCCGAACGGAAGGTCCACCTCGCCGACGTTAAACTCGCCGCCCATCAGATGCACACCGAGAAACCACCCGTTGAAAGCCTCGCAAAACCAATAACGGTATTCGGGCTGAACCACCCAATGCTTCAAACTTTTCCCTCCGGAAGGCTCCCACGGGTTGAGCCCGTAAAACAACTGCACCGTATGCTTCCGGGCTATCGAGGCCTCAAGACCGAGGTTGGGTGTCACAGTAGACCAATACAACAGATTGGTCTTGAGCGCCACGTTTTGAGCAACGGCCGCCCACGACAACCCTCCAACTAAAATTGTGAACATCAATAATCTTCTTATCATAATACATCAATTGAATAAGATAATACTCCGTTTGAAACACGAAAAGGCTGTTTCCCCCTGCCCGAAAGCAAAGAAAAACAGCCACAACCAACCTTCTTACGTATTGAATACGCAAGATACCTTACAGTGCCGGCACACAAACCAGTTTCCTGATTTGCATATATATAAGCATAAAGACTCCTTAAATGTGTGTGTGTGTGTGTGTGTGTGTGTGTGTGTGTGTGTTTATAAATTAAATCCACACCCGCAAACAAATTTGTATTTTTTACGAAAAAAGAATGCCATTTCTCTTCCATACGTATTTTCCCCCTTCCGACAAGCTTTCTCTTGTCAGAAATAATGGAAATACTCCCTGGTGTCAGACTTAATACATTCTTCATAAATTCTACTTAAAAATACATCCCTCTCCTTTTTGGGAAACCAAAAAGATTTAATCTTACGATGCAAATATAAAGATTTTATAAATACCATGCAAATAATTTTAAAAATTAATAGAAATACTATCTTAATATAACCCTATCAAATACCTTATATATAAGGTATAGAATCCCTTTGAAAGTAAATGATGAACATTATTTTTAGAAGTTCCTTATTTTCTATACATTCAAAATACCTTTTATATTCTTATAGAAACTATCTGACTGATTTAAGCCAATATACCAATTCCTTATCTCATCCATATATTCAACAGAATAACAGACGGTTCTCCATAGTATTTTTTCCGAATTATTTTTCGATGCAAAATGAAAAAAAATTCTGCTGAGAATGATTTTTCATTCTGCTGAGAATGATTTATCAACCTACAGACAACAAATCACAGCTGTTCTACATGTACCCTTCCTACATGAAACCGGGACATAAAAAGCTTTCAGGCCTTCACCACTTTTTCCATATCAAAATTTTAATCTATCCTGATACAAGGTGTGTGAACGCCTGAAAGCTTTTTAAAATCCGCCTTTAGGAAGGAATGTCTTTTACCGGTTCTTGGTCTTCAGTGTCACGTTCTGTGTACCCGCCGTCCAAGACAGCCCTCCTATCAAGACAACAAATAACAATAATCTTCTTATCATAAGATATCGATTAAATAAGATCTTACGTATCTCACCTAAAACACGAAAGGGCAACCTTTCCCGTACAAAACGGGAAAAGCTGCCATCACCAAATTCTTGCGCACAATGTACGCTGAGCTCTACTGCATCCCCGTACGCACCCCAACCGAGATCCGCACCGGCTATAGAAACATAAAGACGGCTTATTAAATGTGTGCTACACAAATTTCAGAGAAAAACAAACAAAAGACAATATATTTAATGCTGTTTTTGTTTTTTGATATACAAATATTTTTTTTAATAAACCAACAACAGAAATCCACAATCCCTTTGTATTAAGGGGAAAGCTATTCATCTCCGCTTGCCATCGAACGAAAAATAGAATAGATAAAACTGTATGGCACCTAAATTATTCATTCAAGATTTTCTGTAAAGATGTGTTTTTCTCATTCCCCCCAACCGGCGCGGTCCAGATTCCGGTAACCGATGGCTTCAGCTATATGAGCCGGCCCGATGTCCTCCTGCCCCTCCAGATCGGCAATCGTACGGGCCACACGCAAGATACGGTCGTAAGCACGTGCCGAAAGTTGGAGCCGAGACATGGCGGCACGTAACATTTCCGTACCGGCATCGTCCAAAGAAGCGTATTCACGCAACAGCTTAGAAGTCATTTGTGCATTGCAATGCACTCCTTCCTGCTCCGCATAACGCTGCTCCTGAATACGACGGGCACGAACTACCCGCTCACGGATAGTGGCACTGCTCTCCCCCGGAGCCTGACGCGACAATTCGTCAAAAGACAATGGGGTAATTTCGATTTGCAGGTCGATACGGTCAAGCAACGGTCCCGAAATCTTATGCAAATAACGGTGGATCTGCCCCGGAGTACATACGCAGGCCTTTGTGGGATGGTTGTAATAACCACAAGGACAAGGATTCATGGAGGCCACGAACATAAACGAGCATGGATAAGTCACACTGTATTTGGCACGGGATATATTAATCTGCCGGTCTTCCAACGGCTGACGCAACACTTCAAGCACCGATCTGGAAAACTCCGGTAACTCATCACAAAACAGCACACCATTATGTGCCAGACTTACTTCTCCGGGCTGTGGGTTGGCACCACCCCCGACCAAAGCGATCTGCGAAATCGTGTGGTGTGGTGCACGAAACGGACGCCGGGCGATGAGCGAGCTTTCCCGCGCCAATTTGCCCGCCACAGAATGAATCTGGGTCGTTTCCAAGCTCTCGGCCAAAGACAGAGGAGGCAGGATGGAAGGCAAGCGCTTTGCCATCATGGACTTTCCACTCCCCGGAGGCCCTATCATAATGACATTATGCCCGCCAGCCGCCGCGACCTCAAGTGCCCGTTTCACATGCTCCTGGCCTTTCACATCCGCAAAGTCGAAATCAAACTCTGTCTGTTGGGCATAAAACTCAGCCCGCGTATCTATTTCGGTAGGTATCAAGCCCCCTTCATCATTCAAAAAACGAACCACTTCGCCGATATGGCTCGCTCCATATACTTTAAGCCGGTTGACCACGGCTGCCTCACGGACGTTCTGCCTGGGCACAATCAAATACTCGAAGCCCATTTCACGAGCCTTGATGGCTATCGGCAAAGCCCCTTTCACCGGTTGCAAACTCCCGTCCAAACTCAACTCGCCGAGCATCATCGTACGGGACAACTTGTCAGGCTTTACCTTTTCGTCCGTCGCCAAGATGCCGACAGCCAACGGCAAGTCATATCCCGCTCCCTCCTTACGAATATCCGCAGGAGCCATATTGACCACAAACTGTTTCGAGGGGAAACGGTATCCACTGTTTTCTACTGCCGCCACAATGCGCTCGTGGCTCTCTTTTACCGCATTGTCCGGCAAGCCGACCAAAAAGAACTTGATGCCCCTTGAAGCATTCACTTCAATGGTAACGGGTATGGCAGAAAGCCCCCGGACCGATGCACCATAAACCTTTACCAACATGACGACCTGTTTATCGCGGTTCAAAAAGTTTCTTGATTTCCGGCTCTATATCCTTCTCGTAGGAGGCACCAGCTGCAAGAACCTTACCGTCCGCTCCGGCCAACAGGTAAAAAGGAATGGAACGGATACCGAATTGTTTGACCAAAGGACTGTTCCACGACTGAAAATCACAATAGCTCGTCCACGATACACTGTCCATACGTTCTATTCCCTTACGAGCCGCGTCATTTACATCCAACGAGATACTGACGGCCTCTATTTTACCCTGGTTCCCTTTCAACATCCGTCTGACACGAAACGTTTCAGCTCTGCTCCGACCTTCCCACGAAGCCCAAAAATGAACCAAAAGAGGCTTCCCCCGGTAATCGGAAGCCTGTACCTTCCTGCCATCTTCCAACGTAAAACTAAAATCGGGTAACGAACTGCCCTTTTTCAAAAGCCGATCTCGGTTTTCTACATCGGACTGCCAACTTAACAGTTGTAGATTGTCGGGCTGAGCCTTGCACAATGCACGATAGTGTTTTTTTACGTCCCCTTGCGAAACATCGTCATAGGACAAAAAATACTCCTTAAATAAAAAAACACTTACGGGCGATGAGGGCGACTGCGCGATGAAAGCTGCGGCAGCCTCTCTTGTGCCGGAAAGCCCCTTGTCTTTATTTTCCAAACGAAAAGCTGTCAGTTCCTCATTCGGCTGACTCCCCTTTACTTCCACACTTTTCAAGTTACGGGCATCTCCCTTAATCGTAATTACGTCGCCCGAGGCGCCGAAAATAACCTGTTCGGACAAGTTGGGGTATAAAAGATAATAAATGGCATGGTCTCTCAAGTCCGTTTCGTAGTCGAACTGTCCGTCCTCAATCCTAATGGTATCGAATCCGGCCGTACCTCCATCATTACTATATATATAGAATTCACCCTGCCGCAGGTGTTCGAATTCTCCTTTCAACCGAAACCGGCCTTCGGATCCTCCACAACTGAGCAGGGTGAATGCGATCAATGTATAGAGAATAAATCTCTTCATTTAAAAAAGTCGTCGATTACAAACTTTCAACAGCTGATTTGTATTCTGCAAATTCAAGATCTTTGGCTGCACGGCTCTTCAAAGAAGAATCCTTGCTGACAGCATCCTTCAAATTCGTGTTCACACCGGCTGCGTCATTTGTACGGGCAGCTACAATAGCCAACAGATATGAAGTATAAGCATCCTTATTAGCCACAGCGTTCAAAGTAGACTTGGCAGCAGCATAGTCCTTATTCAGAATCTGAGCCAAAGCTGCCGTATTGCTCTTCACACCGTTAGCCGCACTGGCAGCCTGCTGATAAGAACCCTTGGCAATATTCAAAGCCGCATTAGCTTCGTTGAAACCATCAGCACCCGAAGCCTTACCCATGTATGCTTCTGCATCTTTCACGTTACCTTTGTTCAAAGCAACTAAAGCAAGGTTGGCGTTTACTTCACCGGCATTGCCCTTCAAAGACTTAGCCTTATTGAAATAGTTTTCAGCAGCACTCAAATCACCTTTTTGATATGCCAGCATACCGAGGTTGTTGTATGCACGGTAATCGTTGGGATAAAGCTGTGAAGTCTTCTGATACCAAGCTTCCTTGTTGGACACAGAAGCCAAGTTTGCACCATAAAGCAATTCCTCTACACTCAACTTAGAAGCATCGCTGCCGAATTGTGCCACGATCTGCTCATCGCTACGACCGATGATTTCATAGTTCATCGTCAAACGTGCACGACGCAATTCGGGAAGAATTGTCTCGGCCAATTCCTTGAATACGGCAGACATATTCTTGATCTGAGCTTCGCGTTCTTCGGGATCCTTATACATAGAGAGCACGCGCAAGATAACTTCCTTGTCCTGAATGTTGCTCTGTGAAACCAATTCCTGGAAACCGTCCCAGTCCTCAGCAGTATACTTCGTATCCACTTCGGCAGTCATCTTATTGGCCTTCAATTGCTTCTGCAAATAACCTTCAGAATTGTCCTGACGCTGTTCAGCCAAACGAGTATTCAGGTCGAGAGCACCATCGGGAGATGCGTATGCAGACACTTCGATGTTCTTCAAAGCCTTTGTCTCTTTCTCGTCGTTGATTTGCTTCATCATTGCGATGAATTCCTTCATATTCTCGGAGTTCAACTCAGAATCGCGCAACTTAGCCTGCTGGATCAAGAACTTGATGTTAGCCTCTTGCTTTTCCTTGATGATACGCTGGTAAGCATCCGCAGCCAACGACGGACGTACGGAAGCCAAAGTGTTTTGCAACAGTTGAGAAGTCGCAATCACGCCATAGCCTACCTTCACTTCGGGCACAGATACCGTCTTCTTACCTACCTTTGCATCGAATTGCAGGTAAAGATCGGACTGCTGCATAGCCGGAACAAAGTCAAATATAGACTTCATCGTATAAGTGCCACCTGCCTTGTAAGCGATAGTCTGGTCGTTACCTTGCACTTTTTCGCCCTGGAACGTAGCACTCTGTCCCTTAGCCTCGCCGCCTTCGTACTTCAATACCGGAGTCACCGTTACCACGGCTTTCTTCTTCATATACTTCTCGGGAAATTTACCGTCGATAGTGGCAGGCACCTGACCGGCAATCGCCTCCAACGGGGTCGGAGTCACCGTAAAGTTGTCGGCAGAAAGTTCGCCTAACTTCTTGCATGACGAAAGAGCCGCAACGGCAGCCAACGACATGACTAAATAATAATTTTTACGCATACTAACACTGTTTTAATTAATAGTTCCGGCTGCAAAGATACAAATCTTTAATAGACCGTGTTATTTTTAACTTTAAAATATTGCAAAAAAAACGCGTATTATACCATATTCAACCCTCTTCCGCCTTTATTTTGAAGAATCGTCACGAATATTCCGTGGATGATGTTCCATGATTTCCCGCCGCAAACGGCTTCTGTCGATATGGGTATAAATTTCTGTCGTGGAAATACTTTCATGCCCCAACATCGCTTGTATAGCCCTCAAATTTGCCCCTCCCTCCAACAAATGAGTAGCAAAAGAATGACGGAACGTATGGGGACTTATCTTTTTTTGAATCCCGGCCGCGACTGCCAATTCCTTGACCCAATAAAAAATGGTAATCCGCGACAAGGAAGCCCCCCGCCTCAGACTTAAAAAAACAAAATCTTCATTTCCCGGTTTGATATGAATAAGATTCCTACAAAGGAACCAATTCTCCAATTCGCGTACGGCACGACCGGAAATGGGAACCAAACGTTCTTTCCCTCCTTTGCCTTTCACTCTGATAAAGCCCTCTTCCAAAAACAAATCGGAAATCCGAAGCCCGCATAACTCACTTACCCGCAAGCCACAACTGTAAAGCATCTCCAGAATGGCACGGTTCCGTTGTCCCTCCGGCTGGCTCAAGTCTATACCTGCTATCATGGCATCTATTTCCGCCACCGTCAGAACTTCCGGCAAATGACGTCCGATTTTCGGAGATTCAAGCAATTCCGTTGGGTCTTGTACGATTTCTTTCTCCACGTATAGGAAACGATAAAATGAACGGATTCCAGACAAAATACGTGCCATGGAACGAGGCCCGATACCGACATCTGCCAACTCTGCCATAAACTGATGTAAATCGTCCACCGAGACAGTCCTGAAATCCAATCCTCCTTCCCAAAGAAAGCCTAAAAGTTTTCTTAAATCTTCGGTATAAGCATCCAATGTATTTCCTGAAAGCCCTCTTTCCAACTTCAAATACTGGTAATACCTTCGTAATAGTGCTTTCGAGACCTCCCCACCTCTATTATAAGACGTTTTTTCGCTGTATTCCATTCTTTTTTTGTATTTTTGCGGCACGTTTTCTACAAAATTATAGAAAAAGATGAGAATACAAATCATAAATGGGCCAAATATCAACTTACTGGGCAAACGAGAGCCCGGCATATACGGTGCAGAATCCTTTGAAAGTTATTTAGAGAAGCTGCGTACGGCCTATCCCGATTTGGAAATCGACTACTACCAAAGCAACATCGAAGGGGAGATGATTGACAAAATTCATGAGGTAGGATTTGAATATGCAGGTATTATTCTGAATGCCGGTGCCTACACCCATACATCCATAGCCCTGCAAGATGCAATCAGAGCGGTTACGGCTCCGGTCGTGGAAGTACACATCAGTAACGTGCACAAACGGGAAGAGTTTCGCCACAAATCCATGATTTCATGTGCTTGCTTAGGTGTTATTTGCGGCTTTGGTCTCGATTCTTACAGACTGGCGGTCGAAGCACTGTTGCACTGTCGGAAAGACTCAATAAAGTAGAAATAATAGGTATTAAATTTAAATAAGGTATAAAGATTATGATGTTGAAAAAGACGAAGATAGTCGCTTCCATATCAGACTTGCGCTGCGATGTGGACTTTATCCGCGACCTTTTCAATGCCGG
>OHQR01001392.1_pt1 | contig 12651 bp, 14 predicted proteins | sample 1578191 | NCBI WGS metagenome assembly OHQR01 (sample SAMEA3879577, study PRJEB24766) | human gut metagenome | biome: human-associated habitat; feature: feces | place: USA | collected 1985/1987 | reverse complement strand
CCATCAACGCCCAGCGTAATTTCCCAGCCGGTCTCACGATAGATACCGTCATCTAGAGCCACGACATCCCCCACTTCATGCCCAGGCATAAGAGCAGTCTCTATTTTCACGGTTCTGGTAGTCATCATAGATCGGTCTCTCACGTTGTTCACGTACTCCTGCAACGCATCTTGACTTGCGATGTTATTTAGCTGTTCAACGGGCGCCTGAATCCTCCCTCGCTGCTGCACCGACAGTATGGAGGCCGGGTTGTCATTAACCGCCTTGGCGATCATCGGCGCGTCAAGATCCGCGTTGTCCACTATGGCCATGAACACATTGTATTTGTTAAAAACATCCAGTTCAGCGGATCGTTTGGGGCTTATCACCGAGTATCGACCCTTTCGATATGTGTGCTTGATGTTCGCAGCTGAGACCGCCATAGCGCGTTGGATACGTGCAAAACCGTCCGCATCAAACCATAGCGATGCATAGTTGATTTCGGAGAGCAGCTGATTGATGATCTCCAGATACGTCGTTCCGATTTCCCAATCCTCACGATCCGTGGCCATGGTAAAAGCGCAGTTTTCAATTATCGCTTTATTGATTCCACAGTCTTGCAGTAGCTCCTGGATTTTATCAGTATAAGCCGTACCAGCGGCAAAGTGCGGACGTGATTCCGCACGATATCGACGCGCAAGATAACACCCATCGTACGCCTCCACCGAAGTGCTTACTGAGCCGGTCTCGCTCGTATCTTCCACTGCAGTTGCAATGATGAACTCGCCTAAAGGATGTTCAACACCGTCGATGACAAGCACCGGCCGCAGACGGTCATTCAGGATATCCACATCATCCGGTAAAACCACAGTCGCAGACAGGCTTTTTTTGATTTCGGCTCGCGTATCCATATTGACGGCAGGCGCATCTTGAATATCAAGATTCTTGTACACCACGCCGTTACGCAGTAAGTAGACCCTCCATCCGAGGCGTCGGATCCCATCCTCATATCTCATAGCTCACAGCCTCCTCATACGCCACACGATGGAGCGCAAACTCCGTATCGCTACGGCGCCGCACACTGGTGCTGGCCGTTTCCAGTATACCGATTGCCAGCGCTCCATAAGAATCCTTGTAAACCACTAGCTTCCCGACCAGAGCCATCACTGCCTCACGCTCCGGAGCCCGAAGTGTGAACGCCAGATCGTCCGACACACTTTCAAATTCAGCAATATCAGCCACAGGATATTTCCTGCCATCGTAGAAGTGATACGCCACCGTTGCCTGTGAACGAATGGTATGCTGTGGTTCGCCGCCGCGCTTGCACTCCAGAGGGACCCATGCATCCGAGGCATTCACCGCGCCAATAACAGCGTGTCTCACCACGGAGATGCCGAGGGCGGTATTGCTCAAAGCATAATACTCGCCCTCTACACCCCGCACTTGATAGGAATGCGCGCCCACAGCCAGTCGATCCACATACACATTCTCCAGCACCCGCGCAACCGGCACACCGTCTCGATATACATAGTAAGCCTTATAAGCGCCCCCACTCCACCGGAGCGTCACAGCGTTGTTTGCAGATGCCGTAGTAAGCGCTATCTCGCCGCCTGGCGACGCATTTGCGATGGTAACGGACGCTCGCGCCCAGGAAGACCATAGGCCGAAAGAATTTTGTATCCTCACGGCAATATCCGTCGGCCCGTCCTGCAGGAACACCGGCACTTTAAAAGATTTTGCTGTGCCATATAAGAGCCTGCTGTCGTAGTCGCCCGCCGTTACCTGATACGCCTGCTGCCCGCTCGACTGCCAGGCGATCTCCGGCCGCGGCGTTGCCGTCACGCTCGTGATCAGCGGCGCCGCCGGGGCTGCCTGCACGACGATGGTCGCGCTATCGCTCCATGTTCCCGCTGCACCGTCCGCATTGTACGTGCGCACACGCCAAAGCAGCGTGCCCGCCGGGAGCGTATCCGCCGGCACGTCGCAATGCTGGTTCTCGGCCGCCACAGCGGAAGCAATGTCCGTCCAGGTTACGCCGTTGTCTATACTGTACTGGAGGTCATACGCACTCTGCGCAGTCCCTGTCTCAATGGTGTGTTCCCACGTGAAGCGGTTGACGGTGCTCCCGTCTATGAACGTACTCACCGGGGATACCAGGGCACAGGATGATGTACTGTCAATGGTTGTTAGCGTTGCCCAATCGCTTTCCGCCGTCTCCCCGCTTGCAAATGTAACATTAACCTTCCACTGAAGCTCCGCTGTGGAAGGTACTGTATTTGCAGGAATGGGACATGACATCTCGCTGCCGCTCGCATCAATGGTGTTGACTGCTCCACTCGCGCCGTTGCGCCAGGATACAGTTGCGCTTGCCTGTGCAAACGCCGCCGCGCCACCATATGCATTCGTTGTAATCGCCCATGCCAGCTTCACCGCTTTATGCCGGTTGACATACGCTCCAGTCATCGGAGTTTGGGTTACGCTTATCTCGGCATCCTCCATGTGCAGCAAGATGTATGGCTTATTCGTTCCAGCTACTCCGTGGATGGTAAATACGAAATGGTTGGTTGCATATGCGTCATATTCGATTATGTGCGGCGACGCATCAAAGTTTGCGAGGCGATTCCCCGTAAGGTATCCGCCTACAGGTATATCGTCATAATCTACTAAGCCGAAATTATGTCCCGAATAAAAATCTTGCTCGAAGATATTTTCGTGATTGGAATACGTTACCCCCTCCAATGATGTGTCATTTACCCTGTAGATTATCGGAGAGAATTCGTATGTGCGCCAGCCGGATTCCGTGATTCGCTTACTTGACACATATAAGCATAACTGGTACCCGAGTATATGCTTTCGTACGGCATCGCCCAAATTCAGATCCGGCCTAAAGTAATACCTGCTGTCTGCGCTTTTATCTGGAAATGTTACGCTTGGGAGATTGTGATAACTTTCGTTTGGCGCAGCGCTCGTTATAAAAGCATCTTCAATCGCATAAAGCTTTGATGTTGTAACTGCCATAGTTCATCTCCCCGTGTAGCCCATGCGGCTACTCCGTCGCTCGTCTCGCAGCCTACGCATGATTGCAGCGTAGGTTTCTATATCGTCTACCTTGAAAACCTGCTGGGAATAATCGTTGTAGGTGTAGCTGCTGCTTGTGCCGCCGACGGCTTGCTGCGCCAAGCTTTGGCTGGCCGTCAGCACCCGCTCTCCGCCATGGAAGTACATGTACTCCGGGCCGTTCTCGCCAACGCGGTGCCATCCCCGGCTTGCGGAGAGCGTACCGCCCGCATAGCCTCTGCCTACCTGGTTTTGAAGATCGTTTATGTTGGGCGTGGAAACCGTGGTCTGGATTTTCGTTGGTACGCCGTTGATCGCGTTGATCAGAGCCGCAATGCTAAATACCACCAAGGATATTGCGGCTGCAACCACCAGGATATCCACCGCGAGCGCCGCGAATTGCTTTCCGGCCTGCATCGCAGACGGACCGGCCGTTGCAAGCGCTTTGGTACCTGCGGCGATGCCTTTCCCCGCCAACGCCGACGTCAAGGACAGCTTCGTCAAGATAACAACAGCCGCCGTCACAAGCCCGATCACAACAAGAAGGGGCGTGGGAATTTTCCCGAGCCACCCTATCACAGAGACGATTACGCCGCATATCCTTCCAAGCAGGCCTACAACGGAGGCAATCTCGTCTTTGTGCTCTTGCAAAAGCTCCGTAAGCTGAGATAAAATCCTCGTTCTGATCGGCTCTAAAACTTCGCCAAGGTCTGCCATAGCCAGGTTATAGTCGTACTGTGCGTTTTTAGCATCGATCAGGCTCTTGTTGTTTTCGCGGTAGGCTTGTGTAACCTCTTGCATGCCTTTGCGCTGCAGCAAAGATACAAGATATGCTTCTCGCCTTCTCTCACTCATGTGCGAAATAGTACCGTTTACGGTATTTACATCGTATCCGAGTCTTGTGAGAGCTTCTGAAAGCTGTCCCGTAAGCTGACCTGCCTTTACCGATTCTTGAAGACTCTCTGCTAAATTCTCAAACTTCATTGTTTCCGGGAACGTGAGGCACACGCCCGCCAATGTATCTATGAGTGCGGCCAAATTATCGTCCGTTATTCCGTCAAGTGCTAACAGGTTAGACACTCCTTCCAGCACTCCATCGAAATCATCAACAATGGCAGTTGCGTCTCGCGCCGCTCCTTGCATCACATCGATTGATACCCCTGCGTCGGCCGCATTTAGCTCTAAGATCGCCATGTCCCCGCGCAACTCCTGGGTCTTTTCCGACAGCTCTGCAAGGGATGAAATTGCTCTTGAAACGACATCGGAAATAAAGCTGCCCAAGGCAATTTTGAATGTGGATATGCCGCCTTTGCCCGCAGCGTCCATGCCTTTATCCACATCGTTTACGCGGCTCTTCAATGTATCCGCCGCCTCGGAGGAATCCCCCATAACCTCCTCCACATCGGCGATGGCGTCCGCATACTCGTCGGACTTCTTCTGATTCCGGTCGATGGCCGTTTCAAGATCGTTGATCTTCTTCGCAAGTTTCAAAGCGGCGTCGCTGGTCTCCCCATATCGCCGCGAGACGCGATCATATTCCTCGCGATAGTTGGCAAGCTGTTTCTCTTGAATTTGGATTTTATTGTTCAGGTTATCGAGCTGATCAATAGCGTCCTGAACGCCCTCGGCCGAAGGTTCGATCTTAAATTTCTTTGCCGCTTCCGCAGCGTCGTTGATTTTGCTTTCTATGGATTTCAGATCAGCCGTAGTTTCGGAGGCGGCACGGCCTACGGCATCATTCATTTCGTCGATCTCCTTGCGGAGATTGTCGTTGTTCAAGCTGGTGTCAATCGTTACGCTGCCATCCGCTCTGTTCCACCCCATGCCGCTCACATCCTCTCGTAAATAGGCTCCGTGTCCTCCGTATGTTCAAGAGACACCAGCCGTTTTTGACGTGCATACTCCGCACGTGTATCAGGATCCTTAATCCTGCTGAGGTCAATCGCTCTGGTGCTCATGGTCTGCTTTATCCGGCTGTCAGGCGGCAGCGCCCCGAACAGCGCCATAAACTCCCACCAATGCATATCTGTGCGGTCAAGATCGATTCCCAACCACACCCGAAAATCCGCCCAAATTGTTGCGCTGTCCCGGCGCCAATCCAGCAGCCGTTCCGGGGCGGATATATGCCGCGGAGGTTCCCCGCAGGCATAAAAATCCAATAGCGCCGGCAGCCATCGTCCAATATCCTTTGGCACTTCTCCAAGGATGTTCTGCAGCGAAATGGCGATCTTCTCTTCCTCAATCAGGTTTGGGTCGTCCCAAACGCTTCCAAAACGCAGCCATTTTCGATACCCGGTTTCGATCTCCTTGCCTAATATCCGGTTGGGTGGCGTTATCAGCAGCATCGGCTTCCTCCTGCGTATCGATGTATTCGGCCACGACCTTCTCGCGCTGGCCCATGATGTGCTTATACAGATAAGTGCACAGGCTTATATGCTCTGCGCTGTTTGGCTTCCGGCCGGCAAATATTTCGTTGTATTCCTCAACGCCAATACATCCCTGGATGAAGCCTTGCGCCGCTTGCAACAGCTCTTCGTTTTTTGCCTGTACCTTTTCCGCGTAATCGGCATGTTTACCCGGCTCTTTCACGGCGGCTTTCGCTTCCTCATCGAGCGCCGCAAATTCTGCGCCCAACATGAGCAGGCGGGGAAAGTCCCTGACAATCCCCGCAATCAGGCCGCTATCTGCGGGATCGCATTCGTACTGCTTCCCGCAGATCTCTACCATAGGTTTCTCATCAAACTTGAATCCCATCGTTTTACTCCGCCGCAGTAAAAGCCGGCACGTCATCCGTCAAAACAACGGTGCCGCGCACCGGCTTCCCGTTCATTGCCAGGCCGAACCCGATGGTCTCACGGTTCTGCGTGTCGCCGCTGCCGTCGTCAGATACAGTCAGGCTCGCCTTGCCTTTCCATCCGTTTGCGCCGCTGGCGATATTATCGTAGAACTCAAGGTATTCCACCTCACGGTTCTCCAGATCATACAGGCGGTTGATGAAGATCTCATCCTGCGCGGCGTCGCCGACAAACCGATTGCCGGAGAATGTGCGCGAAATGCTTTGCGTGGACGGCTCTTTCTCTGCCGTGCCGCGCTCGTTCATATAGTAATATTCCTCCTCATTCTCGGAAAAGGAATTGCCGCGGGATGTGATGCCTACCGCAATCTCAGCCCACGTTGGGCTTTCAGACGTACCGATGTTGATGAAAAAGCGTCGGTTGAACGCCTTGGGTTTCGTATAAGTTCCAGCCATTACTGTACCTCCCTTTCATAAATCAAACTGCATAAAACTTGATATGTACCGCTCTGGCCATCCTCCGCAATGTCCACGAATTGGCCATTTTGTGCCAAAAGCATTTCTGCATCCAATCCCTGGCCGAGATCCGGCAGAGTGCGGTTCTGCGCCTGCATCCACGTGCAAAAGCGTTCCACGAACGCGACGTTCGCCAGCCGTGCGGCATCTTCCGCCGTAAACTCCACGGCCTGTAGAACGAAGTTATACTGCCAGCGCGTATTGCCTGCCATATCCACGCTCAACAGCACTTCTCCGGTCGGGAAAAGGCCGTAATTCTGCGGTTTTGTTTGATCCGTAAAGTCCACGTGCGTCGCCGCGAAGTCGTCGATGAACGGGCAGGCGGCAACCAGCGCGCGCAAGCTGTCGATTATGCTCATGGCCGTCCTCCCTTGATGTACCTGTCCAGTTCACGCTCCATGACCGGCATTTCGTTCTGCACGAGCGCACGATCCCAGAGCGGCCCGGCCGCACGGTTTATGTCCTTGGTATACTTCAGATCTTTGTCGATCGCATGTTTTTTCGGATAGCCTACCATGACTTTGCCATAGTAGAGGTACCGGATGTGCGGCCCTCGCACCGTGATCCTTCCATGCTCAAGATCCGTGCCGGCGTTGACAGCTCTGGACACGGACATTTTATCCCTGGCGGGCAAATACTTCTTAATCCGGCGCTGTACCGTGCTGGTCCAAAACTTTTGCACCTTGCCGCCTTGCTTCAGGCCAAGGCGAACCATTACCTGATCTGCGTTTGCGGGCCTTACAACCGCGTTCATTTGCCGCTCACCTCCCAGTGCCGCATGGCAGGGCTTCCCATGTCTTTCGTGTCCACGCCGGTAATCGTAAGCACGTCGTCATAATTTTGGGTGAGCTGTGAAATCGGTGCATCTGGGCCGTATTCGTAGCGGCATACACCTTTTACGAGATAATCCTTTGGTGCAATGGTGAATGCACCGCAAGGATCCACAGCGTAGGCTTTCGGCTTCTTATGCCGCCTACCGCCAGCGTCTACAGAAAAGGGGATGTAGACCGTGGCGCTGTCCGCGCCGGCCGCGCCAGTCTTGCGGATGACAGCTTGTTTGTTATCTTCCCAATAGACCGCCGCGAGGACAGTGCGCTGGTAAACGGTTTTTCCATCGATCTTGCACGCATTGTACAAGGTTGCGGGGGTATTCGTCCGCATAAGTTTACACCCCTCGGAATAGCAGGCCGGTATCCGCAAGGTAAAGCGCTGCCGCCGACCATATGCGCCCCTTCAGCCTGGCTGCTTCGCCTTCCGGCGTCTCTGCCGCATAAGACACGGAGTGCCCGCCGACGCTCTCGCTTGTGATCGCTCCCTGCGCAGTCATTTCAGCTCGTTTCTGCTCACTGTAGAGCACCTCTGCAATGGCGCAGCAGGCCAAGATCACGTTTATATCCCCTGCCTGCGCGCGACTCTGCGTCAGGCGGTCGATATAGGCGGACGCTTTTGCGCCCACGCCCGGGAAAGCCTCCGGCGGTATTTGGCTGCCGAGGTAATCCCCTGTGTAATTTCTATAGCTTGCATAGGCCATGCCCCCACCTCATTTCTTCGGTTCTTTTTCTTCGGCTTCCTTCTCTTTCGGAGGAGGCGGGGCCGTTTCGCGCCTCGCCTCCTGCTTTTTAAATATCAGGCCAACCGTCCGCATGGTTCACTCCTTGTGATGCAGGTAGATGCCGGAAACCTTGTTTTCGTACACGTCGGCCAGGCCATAGGCACGATAGAAGAACATCCAGCCATCGCTGGTCTGGTTCGCCTCGGGCGGCACGATCTTGTTGACGGTGTGCTTAGGGTACTGCATGAGCGCAGGCGTATGGATTACTAGGAAGTTGATATCCTTGCCTGCAGCAGCCTTGGCGTAGCCGCCGGCCTCCTCGCCTTCAGTCGTGCCGTCCTTAAGGTCAATGGCCGTATAGAACCGGGTCTGAGGCACATCGACGATGCTGGCGAAGCGGGCAAGCACCTCGCGGCTCTTGGTCGTATCCATATCCTGGATAAGGCCGCGCAGGGTCGGCGTGATGAAAAGATGGCGGTTCTCCATTGGTACCTCATCCTCGTCCATCGTGGTGATCGCCGCCCGAAGCGCCGCAACTACGGCTGCGCCGTCGGCCAAAGTCGCGCCGGCGGCCACCTTTGAAATTCCGGGGGTACCGGCATAAGCCGCGAAACGGAAGGCATCCATTTCCGGGCTTACCTTGGTGCGGATGAACTCGCTCGCAAGCCTGCCGAAAGCAATGCCGGCAGTCTCTTCGTTGTCCATCGCGTCAACCGTAAACTTTCTGCCGCGGTCGTAGTTGAAAGTCACGGTTTCGTTGGTCAGCGTGACGCTGCCGCCGACATATCCGGAGTTTCGGCTGTAATCCGCAAGGCCGTCCATGCTGATCTTAGGGATGACGATCTCATTTGCATTGGCGCCTGCACGCGCAAGCGAAGGGTCGCTGTCAAGGACGGAGGTAAGCGATGCGCGCTTGTAGACCTCATCCAGCAGGTCAATATACTTTTTGAACTTCGTAATGGTGTTCGGCATTTTCTTCTCTCCTTTTCTTTATTTCTCCGGCGGTAAGCCCATTACAGCACGGGCTGCCGCCACATCGTTCGTTCCCGGATCAACTCCGGGGGTTGGCCCTACAATTTTAGGCGTTGGATTCGCGTTTGCGAACAGGTACGGCTTTGCCGTTTTGAGCGCTTCGAGCGCTTCCTTCACGCCCGTCACGGCGCCTTTTTCATCCACCTTCACGTTCGTGCGATCGAGGAGCAGCAGCGCCGCATCCGCGTCGACCAGGCCCATCGCCGCGCCGGTGGTTCGCACATCGGCCGCGATAATCAAGCCGTTCGCGCGGGCAAGCTGTTCGTCCACGATCCGCTGCTGCTCCGGGGGAAGCTGCGTTGCGCGCCTCTGCCGCTCCTGCTCCAGAAGCTGCGTCAGCTCCTCTTCCTGCATGCCATACTGTTCTGCCATGCTTTTCACTACACCGCCTTCCGCACGCTTCTGGCGGCTTTCGATCGCTGCCATAACAGCGGATGCTATCGCTTCCGGCGAAGCGCTGGTAGAGCCGGACGGCGATGGCGTTGCGGGCGCGCCCGTCGCCGGTTCCGCAGGCGCAGGAGCAGGCGCAAGGGCCGGTTCCGCGAAAAGCTGAAGGTTCATACGGTTTGCAACGTCGTTTTTCCTCATCTCGAGTTCTCCCCGTTTTAGGCCCGTCGGCCATATTTCCGTTTTCCGCCCGTCGGCTCCCTGCACAGTTTTGCGCCGTAAGCAGGTTTTGGGCATAACAAAAAGCACCCGAAGGTGCTTTAAGCGTTTTTTACCATCTTTTTTGTTCAGTCGTTGGACATAAACAAATCATCGTATGCAGCCTGTGCCGCCACGCCTTTCGCGTTATATAACCCATCTGCCCGGAAGCCGTTCAGGTCGATCCAGTCATAAATCATATCCAGAGCATCGTTCACATCGCTCACATCCATGGCCGCAGGGACGTTTTTCATTAAAAACGCTTTTGTCTTTTCCGTCATCTCTAACACGATTACCGCTCCTTTCTGGGGTTAGTCTGGATCAATTCACCGGTATCCGGGTTTATAGACACCACGCACCGCGCTCCGTATAGCTTCACGCTTCTTCTGCCGTCTGACCGCGTAACCGCTTGACCGATGCGCTGAGCGTTGAACAAAGCGTCCGCTATATCCTCCAAAGTTACGCCCGAACGCACGGCCCCTTTTTGAGGATCGACCATCGTACCCAGCACCCGCTGCATGAAGTGCTCGGATTGTCCTTCAATCTTCGTACCACTTATGGCCGTTTTCCCCACAAACTCGGTTTGTATGCGGCTATATTGCGCTTTATAATTCCCGAAGTCCGCATTAGGGGATATCCAGCCAGCCTCTACACCGCGGGCATACCGTTTCAGCAGCTCATATTCAGGAGGGTTATTATACTTGATGTCATAATATTTCGCAAGGTTTTTTACCGAGTTATTCAGGCCAATGTCTTTTGACCATCCCGAATAGTATTCCTCTGCCCCTGTGCGAGCCATCATCCACGAGTCCGCTCCGAAACCCATCACCTGGGCTCGCTCCGGCTGCCTTCTTAGGCCTGCCACTTTTGAGAAGTCCTTATAATATTCCTGAAGCCGCCTAAGCCTTACGGCAGCCGCCGTATGCGCTTCTTCATCCCCCGATGCGTCAAAGGCGATGCATTCCCTTTTTGCCTTGCGCATCGCAGTCTCTAAACGGCGCAGCTGCTGCGTTGCCTCATACTTGGTGTAAGTCTTGCCCTCATACGTAAAGGGCGGCGGATCAATATTCGCCAGCTCATCATCCGTCCATTGGCGCTGCGATACGCCTTCAACGAAAGGGTGAAAATCGTGCCGGCAATTTGCGCCTTTTAGGCCCGCGACGTTCCCATACCCTGTCTTGGCTTTAAGCGGCGGATATTTCTTGCTGTTGCCGCTCATGGAATACACCTTGCCCTGCCATTGCTTGTGATTTTCAAAGCCGCTGCCCGTATCGCGTGCGCCGCCATGCGCGGAGACCTCCACAAGATCGGTATCAAGCTCCCGCATCTGTTCTTTCACGATCTCGCCGGTGAGCTGTGACATCCCGGTCACCGTCGCCCGGCGGATCGCCACATCCAGCTGATCCGTTCTGCCGGACGCATACTCGACCGTGCGCAGGCCGGAGGCCGTGAGCTCGCGCACCGCATTGCGGATCGCGGTATTGTAATCCACGCCGCCGGAAAGCACTTGCGTCTGCACCTTATCAAGGCTGTACTGCAGCGCTCGCGCCGCGGGAAGGAACATCCTTCGGCCGTTGCTGTGAACGGCAAATCCCACCGAATGCGCCATGTTGCGGAACGCCGCCTGCGTCGCAGAAGCCTGTGCGCGCACCGTCGCCTGCAAATAATCGTTATCCTCAAGTTTCGTCGGCTCGCGCCCAAGTTTCTTGTATACGCCCGCATCGAACCGCAGGCTCTCCCGCGCAGCTATCTCGAACATCTCCGATATTTCTGCGCCCGACAGGTCAAGCATACGCTTCAAAGCCGTTTGGATCTCGTCTGCGCTTTTGCCCTGCTCGATCAGCGCGATCATCTGTATTTCTGCCGTTCCTGTCATCTCCCCCGCCAGCCGGAGACGACGGCAGACATCGCGCAAAATATACTCCTCCAGGTCTTGTGCCAGCTCCTCCAGCGGCCCGGGCAGCTCGGAATATAAATCTGGCGTTAGCATACTATGGCTCCAAAATTGCTGTCATTTGCGGCAACAGCTCTCTCGCCTGCTCCTCAGTAGTGCCGAAATACCAGGCATACAGGGCTTCCGGCCGCAGGATACCCGCCTGCACCAAGAGGAGACGGCGGTTAAACTCCACATCCGTATCCACGATGATGCTGTCATCCCACTCCCAAGCCGTTTCATAGCCGCCCGCCGGCGCAAGCCGGTAGATCGTTGCAAGAACATCCATGGCGTAAACCAGATGATTTAACGCCGCCTCCAAGCGCGCCTGCATGTCAGCGACAAGCGCATAAGACCGCTGTCTCGACATCTTGATCTCTGTCGCAGTCTTATCCACGGACTGAGGTTCGGATAAGGTGCCATAGGCCAAACCGCATGCAAATTCGATCCGCTGCAGCTGCGCGTTTAGGCCGTTTAGGTAAGACGTATCCCGGATCTGCGGCGCAAAGGTCTTCATGGCCAAGCTATCCCCGGTCGCCTGATCTGAATTGAAATTCACCAACCGAAAAAGCCGCTCGCGTCCTTTCGGCAGCTTGTATTCGACCGTGCTTCCCGTCGCGCCATCGGTCTTCTTGAATTTGTGTTCTACGCGCTGAAATAGGTCAGCGCTTGCGTCAATGGCAAGCTCGCTGCCTTCAAACTCCCAAAGCAATCGTGAATATTGCCTGTCAGCCTCGCGGATCAGATCGACCGCACCAGCGTATACCGAGACGCCCAGCGGCCCCGCAGGATCAATGTCGTTTGCAAGCGGCGTGCGGAAATAGGCGAATAGCGGACGTTCCACATTCTCGATCGTCACGCTTGGCGCCAGAGACGCCCAACGATCAACTTCAGCAAGATCGATCTCCCGCTCCAATGTGCTGCGATTCCGGGAGGCATACGCTTTGTTCGTGATCGTATACAGCTTGCTGCGATGCTCATGCTGTTCAAGGCGTGTGTAATAAACTCCGCCGTGCGTGTAACGCTCCACGAATACGGCGCCAGTGACATTGCCGCCACCATCGTAGGCGACAAGGTCGTCCACGGTGTCCTGCCCGACACGGACTTCTTTGTGAACAGCTTCCGTGTTGCGTATGACCAGCC
>OHQR01001390.1_pt1 | contig 12667 bp, 11 predicted proteins | sample 1578191 | NCBI WGS metagenome assembly OHQR01 (sample SAMEA3879577, study PRJEB24766) | human gut metagenome | biome: human-associated habitat; feature: feces | place: USA | collected 1985/1987 | reverse complement strand
TGTGAAGCCGTGATGCGGCAATAGCATACAATGACCTCTGCTGGGGATAAATAATTCTACCGAACTCATATTATGAGAGGCGCGAAGTGTGTTGTCTGATTATGTCCTGCCGCAAAATAATGTTAATTATTAATATTGATATCTACAGTATCTGTACACTTACTATTCTCCAGATATGCCGCTTGGAAGTAGGGCAAGATGGTGTGAGACAGGGTAGAAACTTAGACATATTTATCAAAAAACGCTCTTTTTAATAGGCAAAAAGAAAAAAATGTTATATTTTTGCAGTTGTTTATCTCTCTGTAGTATATACTATTATGGCAAATTTTGAAGAAAACAAAGAAAGAGAAGAAGGTATTAACTTGGAACAGTATGGATTACTCTTTCTTTCTCACTGGTATTATTTTGTAGGCGTCGTAATCATTACAATGGCAATAGGTGTCATGTATATTTTACGTACAACCCCCATTTATACTCGAACAACGCAACTCTTGATAAAAAATGACGAACAGGGTTCTAGCGGAGCCGCCTTGCAGGAATTTAAGGACTTAGGGCTTATCAGCACGAATACCAATATCAATAATGAAATTATTACCTTAAGCGCTCCTATTATGATGGAGAGCGTAGCCAGAAGATTGAACCTTGATACTGAATTGCTGTTTGAGAAGGGATTACGTAAGTACCCTCTATACAATGACGCACCAGTGAGCATCAAATATGCGAATACTCCCGATCGCGATGTGTTTTTCTCATTCAAACTGCATATCACCAGTCCGAATGAAGCCGTCATTTCCAATATAATTATTGATAACAAGAGCATAGAAAAATCATATACTTCACAGATTGACGGTGATTTCGTCAGGACACCGGTAGGTAGTATAAGAATCCTGAAAACTCCGTCATGGAATGAACAGTTTGTTGGGCGTGATATATTGGTGAATAAGTATCCGTTGTCTCAAATTGGCAAGATGTATTCCAGCCGTTTATCGGTGGCTCTAACAAACAAGGATGCTACGGTGCTCAATCTAACCATCAGCGATGCAATACCAGACAGAGCCGACGATATTCTGCTGACACTCATTGATGTATATAATGAAAATTGGGTAAAGGATAAAAACAGAATAGCAGAAAGTACAAATGCCTTTATTAATGAAAGATTAGAAACTATAACCAAGGAATTGGGAGAAGTTGATAAAGATATTTCTGACTATAAAAGCAAGAATTTACTTCCGGACTTACAGGCGACATTGGCCAAAGACTTGTCGCAAAGTGGCAAGAACTACGAAAGTCTACTTACGCTCAGCAATCAATTAAGTATGACCAAGTTTATTCGTCAGCACTTGTCGGATAAGGAGAATCAGTTGTTACCGTCCAATACGGGTATACCCAGCAGTGGATTGGAAGCTATGATTATGACCTACAATCAATTGATGCTGGAAAGAAATGAATATCTCTCGAATACGGAGGAAGGTTCACACATTGTACAGGTAATAGATCGTAAACTGGCAGCCCAGAAGACAGCTATAGTTCGTTCGTTGGATAATCTGATAGTACAAATACAACAGCAAATCAACAATATACAGAAGTCGGAAGAACAGATTAACACGCAAATCGCGCAAAATCCGCTCAAAGTAAGAGAACTCCAGTCAGTAGAACGCCAACAAAAGGTTAAGGAGGCACTTTATATCTTCTTGCTTCAGAAAAGAGAGGAGAATGAGTTATCCCGTACCTACACGGCATGGAATACCAGCGTCATTCAGCCTCCAACAGGAAGCGGTCAGGCTACTTCTCCCAAGAAAAGCATGATTTTACTGATGTCCTTTGTCATTGGGCTTGTAATACCAGGGGTTATCCTCTTCTTAAAGGAAGCAACGAATTATAAGGTAAGAGGACGAAAGGATTTGGAAGGATTGGCTACGCCTTTAATTGGTGAAATCCCTCGAATGTCTACACGTAAACATTGGTGGCAGAAGAATAGACTGGCACCGCGCACGATTGTCGTGGAGCAAGGAAACAAGGATGTTATCAATGAATCCTTCCGCTTGGTAAGAACCAATCTGGACTATTTCATCGGAAATAATCCAGAGGTTAAGGTAATTATGTTTACCTCATTCAATCCTGGCAGCGGAAAATCATTCATTTCTGCCAATTTGAGCAAGACATTTTCTCTACGTGGAAAGAAAGTTCTTGTTGTAGATATGGATTTAAGACGTTGCTCTCTGTCGCACATGCTATCAGAAAAGAAGAAGAATGGTATTACCTCATATTTAAACGGACAATGCGAGGATTTGAATTCTATAATTGTCAAGAATGCATTTGGTAACAATGTTGACGTCTTGCCGGTTGGCACTATACCTCCCAATCCGACTGAGCTTCTGTACAACGATACCAAACTGGGCATCATGTTTGATGAGGTAAGGAAACAATATGATTATATTTTCTTGGATTGCCCTCCCATTGAAATAGTGGCGGATGCCTCCATCATAAAGAAATATGCAGATGTTTCCATATTTGTTGTCCGTGCCGGCTTAATGGATAGGCGAGTTATCGGTCGCATTGATGAAATGTACAATGAGAATCAATACAACAAGTTGGGAATCATTTTGAATGCGACAAGCTATGTTAGTGGAAAATACGGCCACTATCAGTATGGCTACAGTTATGGATATTCTTATGGTTCTACCTACGAATATCATAATCAGTAGCCGTGGAACTAAGTGATTGGTTTTTCTGATTGTAGGACCTCCTTTAAATCGGACAGAAGAGAAAATAGAAGAGGGGAGCACAAATATGCTAAAGATGGCTTGTGTAAATGTGTATGTCTTTCATTTCACATGCCATCTTTATCTGTTACTGTCTATAAACAGACCGGAAAATGCATAAAACCGTATTACAGGCGCAGTTGTATACGGCATAAATAAATATGGCCGTTTAATTATTTACATAGCACTTGCAGTAATCTAATAAAGAAGCGATTCTGCTTGATTTAGTTCAAATAAATCTTTGCAAAAAAAAGAAAAAATTATGAATAAATGCGTATCTTTGCAGATTGTAAGAGACACGCAGAAGAACTAATTTTGTTGGCTCATCTACTTTTGATATGAATTAATATTATGGGTATTTTACAAGACAGATTGGCAAAGTATACCTTGCCGCAGGAATATCAGGCGAAAGGGGTATATCCTTATTTCCGAGAAATTGAATGTAAGCAAGGCACAGAAGTTGAAATGGGCGGACACAAAGTGTTGATGTTTGGCTCAAACGCTTATACAGGACTGCCTGGTGATGAACGTGTGATTGAAGCTGGAGTTGCTGCATTGCGGAAATATGGCTCTGGATGTGCGGGTAGTCGTTTCTTAAACGGAACCTTGGATTTGCACGTTCAATTAGAAAAAGAATTGGCCGCTTTTGTCGGTAAAGATGAAGCTCTTTGTTTTTCTACAGGTTTTACCGTCAATTCCGGTGTTATTGCCTGCCTGACCAATCGTCAGGACTATATTATCTGTGATGATCGTGATCATGCCAGTATTATAGACGGACGCCGACTTTCTCTCTCTACGAGTTTGAAATACAAACACAACGACATGGAAGACTTGGAGCGCCAACTCCAAAAGTGTGATCCGGATGCAGTGAAGTTGATTGTGGTAGACGGTGTTTTTTCCATGGAAGGAGACTTGTGTAATCTTCCGGAAATTATACGTCTAAAAAAGAAGTATAATGCCACGGTAATGGTTGACGAAGCCCATGGATTGGGCGTTTTCGGAAGACAAGGTAGGGGAGTCTGTGATTATTTTGGACTTACAGATGAAGTAGATTTGATAATGGGTACTTTCTCGAAGTCCTTGGCTTCGATAGGAGGTTTTATTGCTGCGGATAAGGCAATCATTAATTGGTTGCGCCATAACGCCAGAACCTACATATTTTCCGCATCAAACACTCCTGCAGCAACAGCGTCTGCCTTGGAAGCACTTCATATTATACAAAATGAACCGCAACGAATAGAAGCGCTGTGGGAAGTTACTAGATATGCTTTAAACGCATTCCGTAATGCCGGGTTTGAAATTGGTGATACCGAATCTCCCATAATTCCCTTATACGTTCGTGACCCGGAAAAAACATTTATCGCGACAGCACGCGCTTTTGATGAAGGAGTTTTTATTAATCCCGTGATTCCACCAGCATGTGCTCCTCAAGATACGTTGGTTCGTGTTGCACTAATGGCTACTCATACTAAAGAGCAAGTAGATTTTGCGGTAAAAGCACTATCCAAAGTATTTAGGGAATTGGATATCATCAAGTAGACTGAATCATCATCATGCCAAAAGAGCGAGATAATATCGCGTCCGAATATTAAGCGGTGATAGTCAAAGAAATCGGCAATTAGCCACAACCATGGCTCCTGAATGGAGTGACATGGATGGTTAATTGCTGTTTTTGTTCTACCAGCGATTTTGAGTGATGTAACCAGAGTCTTTCTTTGCTTAGTAGATGTTATATACTGACATTTCACGTGTTTCTAATCCGTATTAAACATAATCATGATTATAGCTTTAAAATTATGATTTACTTCTAACTTACATCAGCCATATTTTTACTATCTTTGTAACGAGAAAATAATTAATCGAGTATCCCCAATTTAATCAAATGAAATATGAATAAAGTTATTATTAATTCCTACAGTGATTTTGAAAACTATGTAGGCAAGGATTTAGGTATATCAGATTGGTTTCAAATAGATCAAGAGAGAATTAATTTGTTCGCTGACGCCACATTGGACCACCAATGGATACATGTAGATGAAGAGCGTGCAAAAAATGGCCCATTTGGGCAAACAATTGCTCATGGTTATTTGACCTTGTCACTTCTACCTTACATGTGGGAGCAGATTATTGAGGTGAATAATCTGAAGATGATGGTCAACTATGGCATGGATAAAATGAAATTTGGGCAGCCTGTTTTAAGCGGAAAAAGTGTGAGACTTTCTGCAAAATTAGAAAGCCTAGCAAACTTGAGAGGGATTTGCAAAGTTGAAATAAAATTTGCAATTGAGATTAAAGATGAAAAGAAGCCCGCATTAAGTGGAATCGCCACTTTCCTATATCACTTTAATTAGGATAATTCTCTAAATACAATAAAATTAGCCAATAAATTCGTACACTTGCGAATTGGTTGGCTTTTTTGTATTAAAGGATGGTTAAACAGACTATAGAATCGACATAATACATCTGTGCAATCCGCATCATGGGGGCAAGTCCGGAGAAACTTCAGGAGCGTGTCCATTCTTTTCATTTTCATTAACATCAGAAGCAGGCTATAAGCGTCACCTAAATTTGCATTTTCTTGTCGTCTTGTCGGTTTGGGGATGCCGGCCCACGCCCTTGTAATTCTGCGGCTTCCGAGAAAGCATATGCCTGTATGGGTGTATAAATCAAGATAAATAGATTCAAATGTAGCCGCTGGCCGCTGTTTGTATGCATCGGAAATGGTACTGCGTGAGTGCATGATTGTTGACTTATTCAGTAATTTTATTACTTGACTATAGAGCAGCTGTCCGCTAAACTGTATACTTTTGCCCATTGATAGATTGTTTTGTGTGGCGACAGAAATCTAACGAAAATGGACATCGCAAATGCTATCAGCCCTATTTTTATACTTTTGCAAACTTTTTATCGGGCAGCATATATATATAAATAGGAAGGAAACCTACTCTTGCTTCCCTCCTACTCCATTTGTATGTTGGTTAAAAATTATCCTCCAAAGTTATCGTACATTATCGATTCACTGTCAACTCCTAGACTGTCGAGCATGCCAACAACTGCTTTTGACATCGGACCAGGACCGCACATATAGTATTCAATGTCCTCTGGTGCCTCGTGATCTTTCAAGTAAGTATTATACATGACCTGATGAACAAACCCCGCCGTGTATTTTATCCCTGCTGCATCTGCGGCTGGATCTGGCCTGTCTAAGGCTAAATGGAAATGGAAATTTGAAAATTCCTTTTCCAAATTTATAAAATCATCGAGATAAAACACTTCATTCAAGGCTCGAGCACCATAAAAATAGTGCATTTCACGGTCAGTAGTTTTGAGCGTCTTAGTCATATGCATAATTTGTGCACGAAGTGGGGCCATACCGGCACCGCCACCTACCCAAACCATTTCCTTTTTACTATTAAAACGTGGATGGAAATCACCATAAGGACCACTCATAATCACTTTATCACCCGGTTTTAAGGTAAAAATATAGGAAGAAGCAATTCCCGGATTCACATCCATAAAACCACTGCGATCCGGCTTGAAAGGAGGAGTGGCTATGCGGACGGTTAACATAAACACATTGCCTTCTGCAGGGTAATTAGCCATTGAATAGGCACGTATTGTCTCCTCTGTATTTTCGCACTTCAAGTCAAATAATCCAAACTTTTTCCATGCTGGGAGATACTCTTCGCCTATCAGTTCCTTATCAATGTCCTTATCGTAATCAATTTTAAAGGTTGGAATCTTAATTTGTGCATAGGAGCCAGGGATAAAATCCATTTTTGCCCCTTCGGGAAGTTGCACTTTAAATTCCTTAATGAATGTTGCCACGTTCTGATTGGAAATAACAGAACACTCATATTCCTTAACGCCCATTACGGACTCGGGAACAGTAATGGATATATCTCCTTTTACCTTACACTGACATCCAAGACGCCAATGCTCTTTTACCTGTTTGCGTGTGAATTGCCCTTTTTCGGAATCCAAGATTTCTCCACCTCCTTCAGGCACCTGACACTTACACTGTCCACAACTCCCTTTACCACCACAAGCCGAAGGGAGATAAATATCATGTGCGGCCAAGGTACTTAGCAAACTTGCACCTTGCTCTACCGATATTTTATCTTTACCATTTATGGTGAGCACAACCTTTCCACTCGGAGAAAGATAACGTTTTGCCACCAAAAGAATAATAACTAAAAGTAATATGGTAACAAGAAAAACTAGAATACTTGCTAAAATTAAGCTAACCATAATTCTCTCTATTATATTTTAAGACCAGAAAAACACATAAAGGCCATTGCCATAAGTCCTACTGTGATAAACGTTATACCCAATCCTTGCAATGGCTTGGGAACATTTGTGTAGGCCATTTTTTCGCGGATTGCAGCCAAGCCAACAATAGCCAGTAACCAACCTATTCCGGAGCCCAAGGCATATACAATAGCATCCACCACTCCACCGATATATTGCGTACTATTAGGATCCAAACCTATTCTTTGTTGCATAAAAAGAGAGGCTCCCATAATGGCACAGTTAACTGCAATAAGAGGAAGGAATATACCCAATGCGGCATACAACGAGGGTGAGAACTTCTCGACAATCATTTCGACAAGTTGCACAATTCCAGCAATGACTGCTATGAATAAGATGAAAGACAGAAATGAAAGATCCACGCCTTCTACAAGACAATCGGGCCCCAACACTTTCGTCTGAAGTAAATAATTAACAGGGACAGTTATAACCAGCACGAATGTAACAGCTACCCCAAGTCCAAATGCGGTCTTCACATTTTTGGATACAGCCAAATATGAGCACATACCCAAGAAGAACGCAAATATCATATTATCCACAAAAATAGAGCGGATGAATAAACTTAGCATATGTTCCATGATATCTAATCTTTATTTACGGATAAAAATTTATTTATCGGACTTGCGGTCGTTATAGGCACGATGCGCCCAAATGATGCAGCCTAAGATGATCAATGACATTGCGGGCATCGTCATCATGCCATTGTTGACGTAGAAACCGCCGTTCTCCGCATAGATTGTTTGAGGTATTACTGTATAGCCCAAAAGTGTTCCTGCTCCAAACAATTCTCTTATGAATCCAACGGCCACAAGAATCCATGCATAACCTAATCCACTTCCGATACCATCCAAAAAAGATTCCCATGGGCCATTCTGCATAGCGAAAGCCTCAAGTCGTCCCATTAGGATGCAATTAGTAATGATGAGACCGATATAAACAGAGAGTTGTACGCTGACATCATAAGCAAATGCCTTCAACACTTGGCTGACCAAAGTAACCAGCGTTGCAACGACCACCAATTGAACAATGATTCGGATTCGGTTAGGAATGGTTTTACGAATTAATGATATAATCACATTCGAAAAAGCAGTAATTACAACGACCGACAGCCCCATGACTATGGAGGGTTTAAGTTGTGCTGTTACGGCAAGCGCAGAACATATTCCCAGCACTTGGACTGTAACAGGATTATTCAAATTCAGAGGAGAAGAAAATACTTCTTTGTTTTCTTTTGAAAATAACTTACTCATTTTAATCCCATCTTTTATTTATTCATATTAAAGAAGCCATTGTATTGCTGAAGGCCCTCGTTAACCATAGCGGCGACTCCATTTGAAGTAAGGGTGGCGCCGGTAAGGCCATCTACCTGAAAATCCTCTTTGCCTGGTTCCACTTTTCCTTTTTTCACGACAGTAAGTGCTGTATGCTTTGTGTCTCCATCTGCAAAAATGTGCTTCCCGATAAAAGTATCCTGGAATTTCTGTTCTGCTATCGGAGATCCTAAGCCGGCCGTTTCACTCTCATGTGAGAAAAATGCACCATAAACAGTACGCAAATCGTTATTAATGGCTATATATCCCCATAAAGCTCCCCATAATCCACGGCCACTCATTGGCACAACATATTTCATTTCACCATTTACCTTACAGACATAGAGGGGCAGTTTGGCATCTGTGATTTCTTTGTTGTCTACTCGAAATCCTGCTTCATCTTTATTTTCACCCTCATTCACTATTGTTCCATCCGATTTGATGATTTTGTCTGCAATAACAACTTCATCATATTTGGACTCAATTTCTGTATTGTCAAGTCCTCGAATATTTAATGCAGCCAAGATTTGCTTCTTTTTATCCAATTCAAGATTTCTATCCTGAACAGGTTTCAGCGCAGAAGAAACAAACGCCAACAAGAATGCTACAATAATTACCATTATCGAAGCATAAATGATTGTATATGTATTACCATTCGTATTCATTATCGTATTTTTGTTATGGTTCATTACTGTTGTAAACGCTTCATTCTTCGAGTAATGTTCTTCTGCACGACACAATAGTCAATCAGTGGTGCGAACATGTTCATGAAAAGAATAGCCAGCATCATACCTTCAGGGAAACCGGGGTTTAATACACGGATAAGAATAGCTAACGCGCCAATCAAAAAACCATATATAAACTTACCTTGTTCGGTCCGAGAACTTGTCACCGGATCTGTTGCCATAAATACAGCACCAAAAGCAAAACCACCCGTAGCCAAGTGTTCATACCAAGGTATGTTGGCCACAGCATTATTTTCCAAATTTAATATATTGAACAGATATGCGATGATTATACCTCCGACAAAAACTCCGGACATGGTTTTCCATGATGCAATACGCGTGTATAGAAGGATAAAAGCCCCTATCGCAATTGCGATCAGACTCGTTTCGCCAATAGAACCAGGAATCAATCCTGTTACCATGTCTACGAAATTTGCTGTAGGAGCATGCCCTGCGGCAGCCTCACCCAATGGGGTGGCCATAGTTGTTCCATCCGGTAAATCATTTCCTAACCCAAGTATGCTGGTTTGCGCAAGCCAAACTTGGTCACCACTCATGCTGGTCGGATAAGCAAAAAACAAGAAGGCACGTGCGACTAATGCTGGATTAAAGATGTTCATACCTGTTCCGCCATAGATTTCTTTTCCTATGATGACAGCAAAAGCGACGGCTATAGCGAGCATCCAAAGAGGACATCCTACGGGAACTATCATTGGAATCAGAATACCACTTACAAGGAATCCCTCCTGTATCTCTTCGTTTTTCCATTGCGCTACGACAAATTCTATTCCAAGGCCTACTGCATAGGAAACAACAATTTTCGGTAAAGTCTGAAGAAAACCATATAGGAACATTTCGAAGAATCCTGCAGAAACACCTGCTGCGGTATAGTTCTGGTATCCGATATTATACATACCAAACAGCAACGCAGGAAGTAGAGCCAACACGACAAAGGCCATAATTCGTTTAGAATCTATGGCATCATGAATACTTACTCCTATTCGCGACGTTGTGTTGGGCACAATAAGGAACGTTTCAAATCCATCAAAAACCGACCTTAAATAGTGGAATTTACCACCTTTTTCAAAATTAGGTCTTTGTTTATCAAAAAAATTCTTTAACATATTGTTTGTAATCTTCAATTTGAGTTGAAACAAATAGATTTACGAACATCATTTAGCTATTTTCCTTCCGGAGGATGTCAAGCCCCTCACGCACAATTCGTTGAAGTTCAAGTTTCGAACTATCAATAAATTCTGCTACAGCAAAATCTTCAGGTGCTACTTCATATATTCCTAATGCTTCCTGACGGTCAATGTCACCAGTAATGATAGCCTTGATTAAATAGCTGGGATATATATCCATCGGGAAAACACTTTCATATTCGCAACTCATAATCATGTGACGTTCTCCACCTTTTATTCGGCAGTCTAAGTCGTATTCCTTTTTACGTCCGAATAACCATGAAAAATAACTATGGTTGGTTGAAAAGTCGTTCAGACGAGGAGCAATCCATCCCAAAAGTTCATGAACATCATCGCCTTCAGGTATAACACAGAATTCAGACACTTGTGCGCTCAAATATGAGGAGAAATCTGTTTTTATGCCTACAAGTGGATTACCATTGATCAAGCGTACATGCTCATCAGAAGTCAATTGTCCCTTCAACAAGTCGGCAACAGGCGTACCGATGATGGTGTCAACATATCCCGGATTTTTGATTTGCGAACCGGCGAGAGCTATGCGGCGGGTGAAATCTATTTTTCCTGTTTGTACTAATTTTCCAATAATGGCTACGATTTCGGGAGAAATCGTCCAAACAATCTCACCTTTATTGATTGGTGATACTCTATTAATATGTACGCTGACATTTCCTGCAGGATTCGGACCATCGAACACATTAACTTCTGCATCGCTTAAGGAGGTAAACAGTTTCTTTTCGGCTTGTTCGGCACTAATGCCTACGTAAACTTTCGATAATTTAGCCAGTGTCTTGATTCCGAGTGAGAACTCTGCTTCTCGTCCTTCAATAACATAACTAAAATCAGCAGCCAACGGCATTTTGCTGAATGTGGAAATAAAGATGGCCTTAGGCGTATCTAGAGGTGAGGCCACGACATCATAGGGACGTTGTCTGAAAAAGCCAAATAAACCTGAATCCAATAACAAGTCCAAAACTGCTTCCTTGTTCAATCTTGACAAATCTTGTTCGCCAAAATCTTTGAATTGTTGCTTTTCTTCAGCAGCAATTGTCACGTAAAGGATTTTACGGCGTTCCCCTCTTACAATTGCTTTTACCATTCCACTGACTGGAGAAACAAATTTAATTCTCTCCGTTGCTTTGTCTACAAAAAGTGGACTTCCCGCCATAACATGCTCCCCTTCCTTAACCACAAGACGTGGAACAATACCATAGAAATCAGAAGGAGATAATGCATACTCTGCTGACATTTCAACTTTTTTGCAATTCTGTTGGGCCTGTCCTTTCAGATTTAGATTTAAACCTTTCTTTATTTTGAAAAAACGTTCCATTATGATATAAATAAAGTACCTTACAAAGGTAATTAAAAATATATAAAATCCATCTATTTTTATTGTACAATAAACTGGTGCAGCATTTGAATAATGAATAATATAATGTAAATTGCTTACTGGAATAAGCAAAAAACAAATAAAACGGGTATTTGCAAGCGGCGGAATTCAAGCGTTTTTACTTATCCAAGTGAGCTCGGTATAATTATTTATTCCCAACAGAGTCATTGTATGCTATTGCCGCATCACTGCTTCACACAGTCCTACTGACAGGAAATCCTAAAGTACTGATAGAAAATTCTGTCAGTACTTTAGTTTTTACGAAAGTACTGACTGTTTTTGCGGTAAAAAAGTTATATGGTCGTTATATCGAACTCACGTTGGAATAATATTTTTTAATGGAAACAGCCGGTGGCCGGATATGGGTGACAGGCCGTGCGGAACCGGGACAGGAAGGGGGAAAAGAAAAAACGGCTGTATCCCTACAACCGTTTTCCCTTGAAGGTTCCGATTCGTTAATCAGGAATCCTTCGACATCTATCCATGAAAAAAAATACTATAGTTACTATCTGTTTTATTTCGAACGTTTGAGTTTTCTTTATTTATTGTTTGCCTGTTGTGCTACTTCTTGTATATTTCTGTTGCAAAGATAAAAAGAAAAAATCAAATAAACCAACATTTATCTTTGCAATTATTGCCCATTTTTTTTGCATCTTCGTTTTTTTGTCATTTTTTTATGCTTTCAATCGTTTCCCGACTCGCTTTTTACCCGTTAAATGCGCTTAAAGTGCAGGTTTACCGCGATTTTTGTCAAGAATATGGTAAAAAGCAAAAAGCTTTTTGACGGCTTCCGTCCCGCTGTGGAGAAGAGGGCTTGTTCCGGGGTTGGAATCATATGCTCCGGGATAGTGTGGCGAATGATACTTATTGTACGGAATACATGAAGTTATTGTCCTTGATTTTGGGACTGTTCCGAGCCGGAGTTTTCTTTGTCCAGACGTGAGGCGGATAAAATTGGGCGGGATAG
>OHQR01001380.1_pt1 | contig 12705 bp, 9 predicted proteins | sample 1578191 | NCBI WGS metagenome assembly OHQR01 (sample SAMEA3879577, study PRJEB24766) | human gut metagenome | biome: human-associated habitat; feature: feces | place: USA | collected 1985/1987 | reverse complement strand
AATGCTGGGCTATGTTCTTGTTGCTGCCCTTCTGGCACAGTTCATTCAGAGTTCTGTTATTGTATTTGGAATTATGGCACCTATGATGATTGCTACCTGTGAGGAGATGAAGATCAATCCATCTAAGACTCTGTTCCCTCTGGCGATTGTCAGCATTGCTACCATTTCCGCTCTGCCTTTGGGCAGCGGCGCTACTCAGGCTGCTGAGCTTAACGGTTATCTGGAAGCTAATGCCTATACTGATTTTGTTGTAGCATTGACCGATCCCATGAAGGCACGTTTGCCCATGCTGATCGCAGTTATGATTTATTGTATTTTCTTTGCTGTAAAATTTGCTCCCAATGCACCTGTTGTTCGGACTACGGAAATGCAGGATCGTACAGATAATCGTGTACCCCTGACTCCTTTCAAAGAGAGAGCTGGTTATATCATCTTCATTCTGACGACGATTGCTCTGATTTTCCAGCGTAAAATTGGTATTGATACCTGGGTTATTTGTGTGTCCGGTGCTGTTGCTATGGTAGCTTTTGGTGTTCTGTCTGAGAAAGAAGCAATTGCTTCTATCAACTGGCCTATGGCATTTTTGTTGATTGGCTCATTTGCTATGGGCGGAGCCCTGACACAGACAGGAGCAGGTGAATTAGTAGGTGATATTCTGGCGAATATGGCCAATACCCTGAACAACCGTTATCTGATTGGTTTTGTTTTCTTTATTGTACCATTCCTGCTGACCCAGGTGATGATGAACCGGACAGTTATGATCGTGTTCATTCCGATTGCAATTCTGGCCTGCAAGTCCATGGGTGCAAACCCCATCGGAATTATGATTCTGGTACAGTCAGCCTGCCTGAGTTCTTTTATGACTCCTATGGCAACTCCAGCCGTTCCTATGTGTATGGCTTCAGGAGGATATGATCTGAAAAGCCTGATCAAGCAGTCCATAATTCCTGCAACGATCCTCTGTATTGTTTCTGTGTTCTGGATTATGACTGTATTCCCTCTGTTTTAATGATAAGGAGATAATATTATGCTGGAAGTAAAAACATTTCCTCAAAATCTGGCAGAGATTCAACCGGATCCTGCACATATCAGCAGATGTCTGTTTACCGGTCTGTTTGAAGAGACAGTAGATGTAAATGGAAAGCCCCGTAAATTTTATACATATTTGAAACCCGGTCTCTGCTATGTGCGCCCCTGTGTGTTTGTGATTCCTGATGATGATGAGAATACATTAAAATATCTGGAAGAGAGCTTCTGGATAGATTTTGCAAACAGGGCAGATGTATTTCTCTTTGTCCTGACTCCAGAGAATGACAAATGGAACCTGAATGGCGATGATGCGGATTATATGAACCGAGTTTATATGGAGGTTCAGTCTCGGAATTATTACGTCACGATTCAGGATACCATGTATGCTGCCGGTATCGGAACCGGTGCGGTTGTTGCGCAGCAGGCTGCCATGAAGATGACCAGCGAATGGGCAGGTCTTGCTACTTTTGGCGATTTGCTTCCTGAGGCGATGTATAACGTACAGTCTGTTCATAAAAGTGAGGATACAGGACGGGTGGAAATGGCTATTTCTGGAACAAAGGCCCCCCTTCCTGTTTGGATGGCATGGAGTAAGAATCAGGGTGCAAATGCGGAAGTTGCCGATTATTGGAAAGCGCAGAACTACGTTTCATTGGAGCGTTTTTCCAATGAAAACGCAGATGAGATTTACTTCCCCACGACAGTGTGGAAGAAGAGTCAGCTAAACGATCAGCTGATCAGTGAAGTACGCATTACCAATGGTTTCAATGGAAGGCTGACACAGGATTTTTGGGAGTCTGTCTGGAAGTATCTAAAGGAAGCTTTTCGCTACCGCAGCCGCGGTAAGATGCTCCGCCGTCGTAAAGAGCTTACAGACTTTGGCTTGGAAAAGCACACCATAGAACACGATGGCTTTACACGTCTTTGGTATGAATATGTTCCTGACAGTGTAAAAGACTGTACTGAGCCGGTTCCGCTGGTGACAGCTCAGCATGCCCGGGGCAGCAGTGCAGAATTTTATGTCTCTCTGTCCGATATGACCACCATTGCCGAGGAACGCGGCTTTATTGTAGTATTTCCAGAAGCTGCCTGTTATCAGCAGAAGCCGGGAGGAATTTGCAATATTCCATTGTGGAATGGCAGCTATCAGGGCAAAGATTTTGATGACACAGGCTTTATTTTGAAAATGATTGCTGACGTCAAGTCTCGCTATAGCATTGATAACAGCCGTGTTTATGCCTGCGGGCAGTCCAGTGGAGGAATGATGACCTCTGCATTGGGGCTGGCAGCCTCTAAAGAGTTTGCGGCTGTGGCTTGCAGTTCTGCACTGATTGATCCGGAACGAGAGGTACCTCAGCCGGAAGCTATTGATCCTGCTGTGCCATATCTGTTCCTGTTTGGTGAAAATGACTGGCTGGTAGCTGGAAGAGATGGCGGAGAACTGGAGTTTGGATGTAATTCGGATATTGCCAAGTTTGTTCGCCGGATGATGGAACTGTATCACCTGAATCCAAAGCCAATGGAGTACAGCAGCGGTGAGATCCATTTCTACGTGTATTGTAATGAGCAGAAGGTTCCGATGCTGACTGTTGGCAGGGTTTCCGGTATGTCTCATGCAATTTATCCCAGAGAATCCTGGATTATGTATGACGAATTTATGAGCAAATTTTCCCGGCGGGAAGATGGAACCCTGCTGTATATGGGGGAAGAGGTTCGCTAAGAGCCGTTTCCTGTATTCTTTTTTATCTCGGGCAAGGAGTGTTTCTCTTTGTCCGAGATAACGGACGATTAACAAATCCCTTTACTATAACTTTTATTGCGAGGTATTCGGGAGTATCCCAAAGTTAAAGAGGCACTTAATTCCATTCCTCTGCCAATAGGAAATCGCGAATGTTGCGGTGCTTGATCCCGTTTCTGCTCATGTCGAACTCGTCCAGAGAGACAACATATTTCGGGTAGTTATCGCGGATGTTATCATACGCACCGAACTCCCGCTGGACGGTCTCATCGGATGCCAACAGATAGGCAACCTGAACATACAGTTTCTCTCCGCGCTTGTCGCATACAAAGTCAACCTCCTTGTCTCCGGTTCTGCCGACTGTAACTTTATAGTCCCGACGCAGCAGCTCCAGATACACGATATTCTCCAAAATAAGGTTGATGTCACGCATATTGCCGCCGAAAACAGACTCCCGGATGCCATGGTCGGCAATATAATACTTCTCATTGGAAGCAAGGATCTGCTTTCCCTGCAAATCCTCACGCTTGACCTGATAGAACAAATAGGCGTCGCAGCAGTATTTGATGTAGTTTAAGATTGTTTCCGGTGCAACGCTGCGCTTCTCATTTTTGAGGAACTTCGCCAGAGAAGTAGCAGAGAAGGTCGTACCCACATTCGCAATCACATAAGTGATGATGCGCTCTAGCAAGTCAACATCACGGATCTTGTTCCGTTTCACAATGTCTTTGAGCTGAACAGAGTTGAACAGATCATGGAGGTACAGCTTGGAAGGAGCATCCTCGTATCGGATATTGGCAAGGTACGGCATACCGCCGGATAAAAGGTACTTCTGAAAGCATCTCTGGATCGACTCATCTGGTGAGATGGGACGGTACAGTTCCAGAAATTCTGCGAAGGAGAACGGATAAATGATGAACTCCACATAGCGTCCGCCGAGATAGGTGGAAAGCTCACCGGATAGGAGTTTTGCGTTTGATCCAGTGATATAGATGTCGCAGTCAAGCGACACACGGAGGGAGTTGATACACTTCTCCCAGTCTTTTACCTCCTGAATCTCATCAAAGAACAGATAGACCTTGCCAGAGGCGGATGCAGCTCTCTTGGTAATCTCATCATGCAGTGCCTTCGCGGTTTGCAGATGTGCGTAGTTCAAATCCTCAAAATTGATGGAGATGAATTGAGCAGGACTGACACCGGACTCCACAAGTTCCTCTTTTATAAGCTCCAGCATGACCGATTTACCGCACCGGCGAATACCGGTCATGACCTTTATCAGTTCCGTTCCGATAAATGGACGGATGCGCTTCATATACATTTCACGTTTAATCATGATAATTCGCCTCCTTGCCTTTGGCTGAGAATAGAATAGCACATTTACAGATGAAATTCAATGATTTACTCCTAATTTTATCAGTTATAACTGATAAAATCTATAATTCATCAAACTTTGACAGTTATAAAAAGGAACAGACGAAGCAAGTTCCAGGCATCATTTGCGAAAAAATCAGCGAATGCTGCATATCGCCCATTTACTCCACATAAAACATAATTTTTGTAATATATTCATCCTCATCTCCGGTAGAGAGATAATCATTGATTGCAAATTCGTAGGAATCTGAAATAATATGCAAATGCTTATTTCTGCAGTATTCTAGGATTCGTTCATATGCTTTCCCGATAGAAATATAAGTTCCTGTATGATAGGTAAATACACTTTTTCCGGCAGGAAGCTTGACAACGCCGGGAACGTGATCGATTTTTTCAATGGGAAGAAAGGCAAATGCCGCTTCGGTGTATCTGCCATTTAAAATATGCTCATAGGGAACGATTGCCCCGCTTTGAAAGAAGATGGGAAGCTGTTCCTTGAAGGAACGGACAAAGCACTCTTTTGTAGCGATACTGACGCTCTCCAAGGTGTGAGGAGAGGGAACCTCCTGGATCAGAATATACTGGCTTTTTACGTTTTCTAAGGCAATAATATCACTGCTGTTACGAATAGCGACTGCATGTTCCAGCTGCCGGCAGCGGTGTTCCACACGGTTTCTTATCATTTGCAGCTCCTGGATTTGCTGCTCAATGATAGTAAGCTGTTTGCGCAGTGTGACAATAGAATGGTCAATGGTGTAGTTTTCCATGTATGTCTTGATTTCATTCAGAGAAAATCCGATTTTTTTCATAATACAAATGGTATCTAAATAATCGAGCTGACTGGAACTGTAATATCGATACCCATTTTCCGGATCAACATAGGCAGGCGGAAACAGGCCGATTTTATCATAAAAAATTAAAGTCTGGCGTGAAATATTTTGTTGTTTTGACAGTTCTCCAATGGAAAATAGATTTTTCATAAAATACCCCTTGACTGTATAGTTGCTATATAGTTTATAACTATATCATAAAAGTATAAACCAATCAAGGAGGTTGTTTTTGTTGTTATCTTATATATCTGAGCTTTGGAACAAGGTGAAGGATGGGCTGACTGTCAAAAAAATATTGTTGATTATGCTTGGGGCAATGATATATACGTTTGGCGTTCACAATATCCATCAGCGAACAAATATTACAGAGGGCGGCGTTATTGGGCTGATGCTGCTTATCGAGCATTGGCTGCAAATGTCTCCGGCTTACATTACTCCGATTCTTGATCTTGCCTGTTATCTGCTGGCGTTTAAGTTTCTGGGAGGAAATTTTATTAAGGTATCCATTATTTCAACAATGTTTGTGTCAGGCTTTTATAAGATCTGGGAGCTGTTTCCTCCAATGCTTCCTGACTTATCGGAATATCCCCTCATTGCCGCTGTGTTAGGCGGTATTTTTGTGGGTGTAGGTGTTGGATTGATTGTAAGACAGGGGGGATCCAGTGGAGGTGATGATGCGTTGGCATTGACAATTTCTCATGTCCTTCATTGGCGTTTATCACGGGCGTATTTGTTTACGGATACGGTGGTTTTAGTATTATCTTTAACGTATATTCCTGTTGCGCGGATTGTTTTTTCACTGATTACTGTGAATCTTTCTTCTTTATTGATTGACTGGATCCAGGAGTATCGGAGTCGGGAAGAGACGGGGATTGAGAAGTGTTATGCTACAGAAGCTGTTGATACTGGCCGTGCGGGGAGACTATAAACGGAAGAGAATGATATTGCAGCATAGGAAAAATATTGGAAAATACCAGATACAGGGCGGGGACTTTCGTCCCCGCCCTGTGCATATAGAGAGAAATTAATGGTTTGATTCACCCTCCTGCGGGGTGGATTTTTTCTTTTTCCGGAAGAAGCATTTGGCATTGCCGGCTTTCCTTCTAAGGAGCCAGATAAGCAGAAGAATAAGGAGAACAGCCGGAACCCAGAAGGGCGCCAGGGTCAAAATACTGATAAGTAAATTGAGAAGAAGCTGTCCCATAGAAGCCAGATTGTTTTGAAAATCGCGGCTGATTCGCTGGGCGGCAGTCAGTGGCTTAGAGGGTGTCAGGCGGCTTTCATCTGCTTCATGAAGGGTTAGGTGAACGGTGCTGTATTCCACCTGATTGTTGTAAAGGCGAAGGCGTGCCTCCAGGGATTCCAGCTCATAACGGATCTCCGAAAGACGTTCTTCCAGAGCAATAACAGATTCCAGACTTTCTGCTTTTTCCAGCAGAACCCAGATTCGTTCCTGCTCAATTTCCAGAGATTTTTTTCGGCTTTCCACATCAGAATACTGAAGAGTAACATCTTCGGTGGATTCAGAATGACTGACAACATTTCCGCTGGTCCGGGCTGCCTGAAGAAAGGCATCCAGGTGTTTGACGGGGATCCGGACAGTCATGGAAGCGCGGCGGAGAATAGGTTCTCCGGCATAATTCAGGCGCTTTCCGGTGACTTCAGATTGTTCGGTATAGCCGTCCAGAGCAGAAATTTTTTCGTAAACAGACTGAAGTGAACGGTCAAAATCGGTTGTTTCCATGTCCAGCCATACGGTGCGGATCAGCTTTCTTCCGGTCTGTACCGGAGTGGGATGATTGCTTTCGTTTTGGGCAGGCATTTCGCTTTCAGCGGCGGTGTCTGCAGCGGTTCCGAAGTCGGCGCTGCCATTTTCTTCAAGGGCGCCTTCTGGGGAATGGGAACCGGCAGCAGGGGCCGCGGCGGCGGCAGTCTCAGCTACAGTGACGCTTTTTTCCGATGAGGCTCCGCAGCCAGTCAGAGCTAGGGCCACGGCCAGAAAGAAAACCGGGAGACGAAGAAAGTCTGACGATCGAATTTTCATAATATACCTCCTCTTTGAAACAAACACACATATTTTCTAATGTAAGAATACCATGAAAAGATGGACAATTTCAATAAATGTTAAAAAGTGTAAGAAAAATTCATTTATTTTTAAGAGATGAGTTTACTTAAAGTTTTCAAATTTATGGTAGTGGTTTTTACCTGATACTTGTAAATTATTCATACAGAGAAGACAAACCAGGATGAAATCAGAAAGGAAAATTGAGTGGAAAGTAAAATCGTTTTGGAGAATATTGAGAAGGCATATGGGAAAGAAGCGCCTGTTATTGAAGGGTTAAATCTTGAAATTGGGGAAGGAAGCTTTACCGTATTGCTCGGTCCGTCCGGATGTGGAAAATCTACAACACTTCGCATGATTGCCGGACTTGAAGAGGAGACGGGAGGCACCTTATATATTGACGGGAAGGATATGAAGGAAGTGAAACCTGGCGACAGAGATATTGCAATGGTTTTTCAGAATTATGCTTTGTATCCGACCATGACTGTGAGGGAAAATATTGAATTTGGACTTAAAAATGCAGGGGTTGTAAAGAAAGAGAGGGAGGAACGTATTTGTGAAGTCAGCAGAGCGGTTGGACTGGAAGAATACTTAAATCGAAAACCCAGCGCTTTATCAGGAGGACAGCGTCAGAGGGTTGCTTTGGCAAGAGCAATGGTAAAAAAACCGGGAGTTTTTCTTATGGATGAACCTTTGTCTAATCTGGATGCCAAGCTGCGCTCACAGCTGCGGACAGATTTGATTGAGCTGCATAACCGGCTGGGCTCTACGTTTGTATATGTGACTCATGACCAGGTAGAGGCCATGTCTATGGGAACGCAGATTGTTTTGATGAATAAGGGAAAAATCATGCAGTGCGGGACTCCTCACACGATTTATCACGACCCGGATAATGTGTTTACAGCTCAGTTTATTGGAACACCGCCTATGAATATATTGAAACAGAATCAGGTTCATTATGAGCATTTGCCGGTTGAAAATGCCTGCTATCTTGGCTTTCGCCCGGAGTATGTAACCTTTTATGAGGATGTGCCGGATGAAAAACAAAAGGGATTGATAATTGACGGAAAGGTGATTACCCATGAAATGCTGGGCATAGAAACTCTGTATAAAATTGATACCTGTTATGGACGGATTCAGGCAAAAATTTTTGATGATAAGAAAGCTGTTGATGGGAATGTAAAGATGTTTATTCCTCACAATAGAATTCTGTATTTTGATGAGGAAGAACAGAGAATACGATAATTTTAAGCGAGAGGAAGGAGATTATGATGGATGCAGGCGTAATAAATAACAGAGTCAAACTGCAGTCAGAGCATGTGGAAATCGGCACTTTATGGAAGGAAGGAGTGAGGAAAGGGCTGCCCTATTTGATGATAGCTCCCGCAATGGCAGTCAGCCTTGTGTTTCTTGTATATCCGATATTATACATGTTTAAATTGGGATTTTATAAATGGAATATGGTTGGAGAAATGACATTCATCGGACTGGACAATTATGTGTCACTGATGACAGATCCGGAGTTTATGCAGGTGCTGAAAAATACTTGTCAGTTTTCTTTTTGGACAGTGGCAGGCTGCATTACACTGGGGATGATTTTTGCTCTTTATCTTAATAAAAATGCCAGATTTGAACGGCTTGTACAGGTGATTATGTTTACACCATATGTACTTCCTATGATTTCCATTGCCTTTATCTGGATGTGGATTATGGATGGAGATATTGGTCTCTTAAACTATATTTTGGGATTCTTTGGAATCGAAAAAATAAGGTGGCTGGACGATCCTCAAGTGGCAATGTATTCCCTGATTTTGGTTAATATCTGGAAGGGAGTTGGCTATTACACATTGATTATTTTATCTGCTCTTCAGAGTATTCCAAAGTATATTTATGAGGCAGCAGAGCTGGATCAGGCACATCCGGTTACGACATTTTTTAAGCTTACTCTTCCTATGTTGTCACCGACTTTATTCTTCCTCTCTATTACAGCTGTTATCAGTTCCTTTAAGGTTTTTGAAACAGTAAATGTGATGACTGCCGGAGGACCGCAGAATTCAACTACCAGCCTGGTATATTACATTTATCAGTATGGATTTCAGTTTTATAAGATCGGCTATGCATCTGCTGTTGGTGTAATTTTAATGATAATTGTAGGCATTTTTACCCTGGTATATTTTGGATGTCTGCAGAAAAAAGTTCACTATCAATAACATAAAATCATAGGAGACGGAGTATGAAATATATATCAAAAGCTGTCAGATTCATGATAAATCTGCTTTTGACAGCCATCTTTTTTGTTCCCCTTTACTGGATGGCATTAACGGCCTTTAAGACAGCGGCGCAGGCTCTTCAGTCGCCGCCAACATTCTGGGTAAGTGATCCTCAGTGGGAAAATTTTGCAAGGGCAATTGAGGTAATTCCATTTTTTCATTTTTTGAAAAATTCACTTATTGTAACAGTTGGAATTATGGTTTTGCAGATGGTGACTGTGATTCCCGCTGCATATGCGTTTGCCAGATATGAATTTTTTGGAAAGAAACTGTCTTTTGGAGTGATTCTGGCGACTATGATGATTCCCTCACAGCTGATTTTTCTTCCGGTATTTTTAATGCTGAGTAAGTGGGGGCTGATCAATACATACTGGTCGTTGATTCTTCCACAGGCTACCAGCGCGTTTGCAGTTTTTATGCTGAGGCAGAATTTCAAGCAGATTCCGGAAGAGCTGATTGAGGCGGCGCGGCTGGATAAAGCCGGAGAATTGAAAATCATCACGCATATTATGCTGCCCATTGCAAAACCAACGGTTATTATGCTGGGAATGCTGACATTTGTTGGAACCTGGAATGACTATTTCTGGCCGATGGTTTTGACGACAACGGATGCAGTACGGACACTTCCGGTTGGATTGACTATGCTGCGGAGTGTAGAAAATGGAGTATACCAGCACATTTTAATGGCTGGAAATGTACTGCTGATGGCGCCGATTATTTTTGTTTATACGATTGCCCAGAAGCAGATTATCAAAGGTTTTACTTATATGGGAGTAAAGTAAAAATCATAAAAATTTTCCCAAAACAGGGTTAATATAAAACAGCTAAAAGAGCGAAAAGAACAAATAAAGAGGAGAAGAAAATGAAAAATCAAAAGAGAATTTTAGGCGCAGCAGCAATGGCATGTATCGCTGCAGGAGCTTTGGCAGGATGCGGAAATTCCGGGACAGATAAGGCAGAAAGCAGCGCTGTTGTGTCCAGTGAGGCAGGAAAAAAGGAGGAGTCTGCGGCAGACGGAAATGTAACGGAATTAACCTACTGGTATTGCTGGACAGACAAAATTCAGGAAAATAATCTGGAGATGACAGAGTTATTTAATGAGACAGTAGGCAAGGAAAAGGGCATTCATGTTACAGCAGAATACCAGGGAACCTACGACGAGTGTCATCAGAAGCTTCAGGCAGCATTTGTTGCCAATGAGATGCCGGATGTCTCCGTTATGGAGATTAGCTCGATTCGCAGATTTGCTGAAAATGGGGTGATTGAACCATTAGATTCCTATATTGCGGCATCTGGAGTGGATATGACAGATTTTTACGATGCTCTGCTGTTAAACGGAGAGGTAGATGGTTCCTGTTATGGTCTTCCCTATTTAAGAAGCACTCCGATTATGTACTACAATAATTCTTTACTGAAGGAAGCTGGATACGACGGTGCAAATTTAAAGACCTGGGATGATTTGAAGGAAATGGCAACGGGTGTGCATGAAAAAACTGGAAAATACGGGATTTCTCAGTACAGTTATACCTGGACTTTGGATGCCTTTATGATTGAACATGGAAGCTCTATTTTAAATGACGATGAGACAGCTACCAATCTGAATTCAGAGGCAGGAAAAGAAGTAATTGGGTTTTATCGTGATTTGATTGATCAGGGTGTGGTACATGCTTTTAATAGTAATGAATCTGATAAAGTAACTGCAGATGTGCAGAATGAAGACACAGCTATCTGGTTTAGTTCTACCGGTGATTTAACGAAATTTGCATCTATCGCTAATGAGCTGGGCTTTGAACTGGGAGTAGGATTTATTCCTATGGATCAGTGCTACGGAACCCCTACCGGCGGCTGCAATCTGGTTATGATGAGCAAGATTCCCGACAAGAAAAAGGAAGCAGCCTGGGAGTTTATTAACTTTATGACTGACACAGAGCAGACAGTGAAATCTTCGATTAAAACTGGTTATTTACCAGCCAGAAAGAGTGCCGGAGAATCGGATACAATGAAGGCTTATTTTGAAGAAATGCCTATGGCTCGAGTAGCATTAGATCAGCTGGCTTATGCAAACCGTGCAGCATATTCCAATCCGAATTATACAGAAGCGACAGAGGCAATTAAGAGCGCTTTGGATGCTATTTATATCAATAATAGTGATATAGATACAACCCTGGCTGATATGGAAACAAAGGTAAATAAGATTTTAAATCAGTAGGTAATCATAAGGAGAAAAGAATGAAAAATAAGTTGATTATACTTTCAGCGGATGCCATGGTAACAGAGGATTTAGAACTGTTTTCCACTTTGCCAGGATATCAGAAATATTTGGACGGAGGATGCAGAATCAACCGTGTGGAGTCGATTTATCCAACGGTTACTTACCCCTGCCACACAACAATGATGACAGGGAATTATCCCAATCGTCATGGAGTCACCAGCAATTTTGTGCTGGCTTTGAACCAGAAACCAACACCTTGGAATCGTTATGCAGACGTGATCTGTTCACGGGATATTTTTACGGCATGCAAGGAAAAAGGCCTGACCACAGCTGCGGTGTTCTGGCCGGTAACGGGATGTCATAAGGATATTGATTATAAGATTCCGGAGTATGTTCCGGAAAATGGTGAAACGATAGAAGAAGCCTTTCAAAAGATGGGCTGTGATGAGGATATGATTCGGATTGTTGAGAAAAACAGTTCGATTCTGAAACATTGGGGACATCCCTATATTGATGAATTTATCATTGCCTGCGCCTGTGATATTCTGCGGGAGAAGCAGCCGGATGTGCTTTTGATTCACCCGGCCAATATTGACGGAGCCAGACATCAGTATGGGGTATTTCATGAAATGGTGGATCGGGCTGTAGTGGATACCGATCGGTTTGTTCAGCAGCTGATGGGAGTACAGGAGGAGCTGGGGCTTGCAGAGCAGACAAATCTGGTAGTGACCAGTGATCATGGCCAGATGGAGGTTCAGCGGATTATGAATTTGAATGTAATGCTGGCAGATTATGGCTTTCTGGATGTAAGGAAAGACGGATATGTTACAGACTGGAGAGCTTACTGCCTGTCTAACGGACTTTCTGCAGTCGTATACCTTAAGGAGCCTTTGGATGAAAAGCTATATCAGAGAGTATTTCAGCTGCTGCGCTGGATGAGAGAGGAAGGAATCTATGGAATCAGTGAGGTTCTTACCGCAGAGGAGGCAGATGAAAAATACAGACTGAACGGGCCATTCTCTTTTGTAATTGAGTCTGATGATTATACTTCTTTTGGAGAAAATACATCTGGTCCGCTGGTAGAAAGCTTTGGAGACAGGGACTACCGGTATGGAAGAGCTTCCCATGGATATTATCCCCGGAAAGGCCCACAGCCGGTTTTCATGGCCAAGGGACCGGATTTTGCAGAGTCT
>OHQR01001375.1_pt1 | contig 12758 bp, 12 predicted proteins | sample 1578191 | NCBI WGS metagenome assembly OHQR01 (sample SAMEA3879577, study PRJEB24766) | human gut metagenome | biome: human-associated habitat; feature: feces | place: USA | collected 1985/1987 | reverse complement strand
GAGTAGAGATAATCAAAATTTCACGGATACCCGCTAACATCAGTACCGAGATAGGATAGTATATCATCGGTTTATCAAACACGGGGAGCAATTGCTTGCTCACTCCTTTGGTGATGGGGTAGAGGCGTGTGCCGCTGCCGCCAGCTAAAACTATGCCTTTCATAGTGGTTGTTATGAGCTAAATTTTTCTTTAGTGATATTCCACAAGAATAATGTATTTCCTATAATATACCTTTTCCACATACGTTTAGGCTCTTTAATTAAACGATATAACCATTCTAAACCATGTTTTTGCCACCATATAGGCGCACGTTTTACTGTTCCTGCAAAGAAGTCAAATACCGCTCCAATTGTACCTACATGACAATGAATATCTAATTCATTCCAATGGCTATAAGTCCATTTCTCTTGCTTAGGTGCGGTCATTCCTATCCATAATAAATCAGGATTAGCTTGATTGATAACATCAATAATTTTTTTATTATCTTCATCATTAAACTCTGGTTTATATGGTGGAGAATAGGTCTCGACAATAATATTAGGATATACTAGTTTGGCTTTTTCTTTAATTAAAGATAGAACCTTTTCACTACTACCCATAAAAAAGCATTTTCCTCCTTTTTGGTTTAGACGATTCATCTCATATTCGAATAAATCCCATCCTGCGATTCGTTCGTTGGGGCGTGATTTTGCTTTTAGCCATTTAGTCGCCTTAATAATACTAATTCCATCAGGAATTAATGCGTCCCCTTTCTGTAAGGCTTCTGCAAAAACAGAATCTTTTAAGGCTGTATTGTATGAATGTGCATTAATAGTATTAATAAGCAATTTACCCTCAGGTAAGTTCCTTAATTCCTGTTTATTGCAAATGATAGAGAGTTTCTTTAGTTGTAGCATAATTAGGGCCTTATTAGAATAGTAGTTTCCTTCTTTAAAAAATTAAATATTTTGTAAAGCTTTTCGCATCTCATGATATTGGTAACCTTTTAAAAGATGCTGTATTTTTTCATCGTTAAAATAAGTATGTCCACTTTCTATTCGTAGGTCTTCTTGAGGCCAAGGTATAGATTTTACAGAAGCTTTATATTTCTGTGCAATTATATGGGCCACCTCATACAGAGAGAGTGTTTCTCCTCCTATATTGTAAATATTATTTTGGGCTTCGGATAGGAAGCAGCCTTCTATCATTTGGTAACATAAATCTTCCATATGAGTAAAAGTTCGTTTATACATTCCATCTCCATATAATGTAATATTTTTATTCTCTGTAGCCATTTTAATAAAGAATCCTATTGTTCCAAAAGAGTAATTGTTTTCTAATAAATTCCCATAAGGAACTCCAATTCGAAAGATTGTGTAGGGAATGTCAAAATTATTCTTATATACTTTAAGGTAGTTCTCACAGGCTAATTTATTTACGGAATAGATAGTTTTAGATTCTTTTTCATCTTCTTCTGTCAAAGCCTTGTCAATTCCTTTATATACAAGTCTGGATGAGGGAAATATAATATGAGGGCGATAGTTTGAATCTTTTATAGTATCCAGTAAATGCAATAAAGCAATTTCATTACTATAAACGAACTGTTCATAGTTGTTGAAACTAATTTTGGTTCCAGTTATTCCTGCCATGAAAAATATATAATCTACATCTAAATTTATATGAGCAACGGATGCTTTATTGGTCATGTCAATTTGATGATAATTATTTTCGCTCATACTGGATATATCGTAGCATTCTGCTATGATTCCTTTTTCTTTTTTAAGATACCATGTAAGATGCTTTCCAATAAAGCCATTAGATCCAATTATTGCAACTTTTTTCATTGTAAAGTGATGTTTTGAAATTCATCTAATAAACTAGACTCTCTTTCTATTAATAGATATTCTTTTTCTCGAGTTGCTGTGTCGTTAATACAGTCTTGGAAACAATTTATAGATTTAAGAAATGAATCATCAGTCGGCAATAAATGAGATTCATAGGCTTGGTTTTTTTTAATTGTATATTCTGGAGTGAAGCCTACAGGAGCTGTTAGAATTCGGTTTGACGTAATGGTTCCTTTACTACCCCAAATTTCAATTTCACATTTGTAATCACAATCCATACCGAATGCAAGTTGTGCAGTTACTCCATCTGAATTGACCATTGTGGCAGATCCATACATATCTACATTAAATCCAGGTAGATAATTTAAATGTGCAGTCGTTATTTGGGCGGTATCCCCAAGTAAATAAGAAGCATATTTTATTGTATATCCTCCCGCATCAATTAAAGCTCCTCCTCCTAATTCTTTGTTATAGCGGAAATCATTTTGAGCTCTAAGCGGGAAGCCAAATGTAATACGATATAGCCGAACTTCACCTATTTCACCATTTTTTACAATCTCATTTAGGGCTTGTAATTGTGCATGGTAAATGAACATATAGTTTTCATGTAAAGCCAATCCCTTAGAGCGAGCTAAGTTTATTAAGCATTGTGTATCCGAAAGTGAGGTAGTTGCTGGTTTCTCTACAAACACGTGTTTCCCATTTTCCAATGCCAATTTTGCCCATTTAAAATGTAAGGCAGGAGGTAAAGGAATGTATACAGCATCTATTTCTGGTGATGAAATGAGTTCAGTATAGCTGTTATATATTTTCCCAGAATTACATTCTTGAATAAAGTGTTGGGCTTTCTCTTTTTCTGTTTTAATTCGATTTGTGTCAATGGTCTTATCTACCATTACACCTTCTCCATACCATTCGGTACTATTAGCTATACTTATTCCTGCAAATTGAAAATTATCAGCTTGTTTTAAGGCTGGTAAGAACCTTCTGAAAGCTATCTCAGAAGGGCAAATTATTCCTATTTTTATCATAATCAGTAAAAACTTATAGCAGAGATGAGACTTCTTGCTGCAATGTTTAAATAATTATTATATGTAACAAAAGATAGTAATTGGTTTAGAGTCATCCAACAATAATTTTCTTCTACTTGCAATGGAAATTCATCTCCAACCTCTACAATGGTATTTAGATTCTGTTCTTTGAAAAAACGTCCACCTTCTTCACTTTGATAAGTAGCATACCAGATTTTATCTTTAGGAGCATTTAATACATCTTCTAGATACGGAATAGTATATTCATTTGCACCTTTGCGATAGTTTCCCGTAAGACATTGTACAGTTGGAGCCATTTCTACAATATCAAAATTGCCAGCTTCTAATTTTGCCTGAACTAAGAAATGATAAATTCCATTGATTTTTTTTACAATAAATCCCATGATTCCTTTTTGTGCAGAACGTACCATAGGTTGATCCCATGAGACGACTTCACGATTCCCTATCTTGACATTTACTCCAATTACATCAAAATATTTATGTTCTTCGTGATAAATTGTATTTTTGTCATAAATCCAATGTGACATTTCAGAAATACCAATTTTATCAACTTTAAGTTCATATTTAAATTTTAAGGATGTAATCCATTTTATAATATCTTGAATTTCATTCAGATGGTTGTCGTGGCTTAATACTGAATAAATAAAGTTATTAGGTTTGGAACTTATAGTTTCATTTACAGATTGAAATGCAGAAAGTAGTTCAAGTGTTTGCGTAGAATAATCCCCAAATTGAATACATGAAATAACAGTTCTTGTATCCATATTTACCACGTTGGGATATCTTAATAATTCTTTTATTTGTCTTAGAGTAATCCAGATAAAACCGTTTTTCAGAGGTATTTCTTCGTTTTCTTCTACTGCAACGATGATATTGCGATTTCGTTTATGAAGAAAACGTGCACCTTGTTCTGATTGTAATTGGTCAACTAAAATTTGGACTTTCTTTTCTCCTGTAAAGTATTCTAAATAATTGGGAGATGCCCCTTTGTGAACTCTGGTATAATTACTTCTAGTAGCTTGTAATGTGGGAGATAACTGAACAACATTCAGATTCCCTGGCTCAATTTTTGCTTGTACAAGGAAATGCAGAATTCCATTAAACTTTTTAACTATAAATCCTAAGAAACCAATTTCTGGCTGATTGATAATGGGTTGATCCCACAACGGAACTTGATGATAGTTTGTATGAATACGGATCCCATCAATGCTGAAGAATTTTCCAGTTTGATGACAAATTCTATCATCTTTATACAACCATCCTTTTAATTCTGATATTGGTATTTGTTGAATATTGCTGATTGTCTCTTCATTTTGCTTTTTCATCCACTCTAATACTTCCATTGTTGACATGAAAGCTCCATGGTGTAAAGCTGAAATTAGAAAATCAAGTTTAGATGAAGTAGAACTGTTCATAATTGGATATATTGTTTGATGATATTAAGGAGTTTATTTTCGTATGCTGATAACGTATAATTTTGCTGATAATTTTGAAATGCTTCTTTTGATAATAATGTATATATATTGGGATTATCTATCATATTATTTATTCTTTCTGCAATTTGTTTTGGATTTTTCTTCTCAACAAAAATACAACATTTTTCATTTACCATCTCAGGAATCAGCCCATGGCGTGTAACAACAGGAACTGTTCCATAAGCTAAAGCTTCTAAAATGGCTGTTGGTTGCCCTTCAAAAACATAGTATGTCGGAAGTAAAAAGAAATGACTTTCATTCCATTCATTAGCTTTTTCTTTACCGAACAAACTAGGAAAATATTTTATATGTTCCTTCAAACCATATCTTTCTATGTGTTGGGTAAAACTTTGATATGCTTCCTCTGGTGATTTAAATTTTTCATCATCAATCACACTTAGAAATTTACCAGCAAAAGTGGCAATGATATTTTTATGATATTGATTAACTAGAATATTTATTGCCTCTAAAACATCCATATATCCTTTGCTCTCAATCATATTGCTTAAATAGAAAAGTTTTATGGGCTTATGTATGTCGATATGCTTAGGCACTTCATTTATTTTTAAATTAGTTTCAGGGAGTCCATTTTGTAGTATTACTAATTTATTTTTAAAAGGCATATTCTTGAACTGCTCTTTTGCCTTTTCTCCTTCTACAGTGATGATTGTTGCTTGAGAATAATAATATTGAACCATTTTTTGAAAGCAAGGAGCTAAACTATTATAAAACTCTTGAAATCGACAACCAAACTGTTGCATAATAATTTGATAACCAAAAAATTTAGCTATCTTGACCATTATGTAGTCTCTAATGGAACCAAACTTATTTGAAACTGGGCTAAAATATAATACGGATTTTGGATTAAAAGAAATGGTGAATATGATTTTTGTAAATATAATTAAATAATCTAGTAACCGTAAAAAAGAAGTTTTTCCTATTTTTGTATTGCCTCCTAAAATATAATTTAATGAAACCGCTTTTACCGGGTATTTGTTATTTTTCATAATGTTGATAAATAAATCAATCATAACAGCTTGTCCTGTGATATAACCTCTCTTTTTATCAACTCTGTATCCAATTGCAATAATTTTTTTCATTGTGATGAATAATTCAGATGATTATATTTATACATTGTAGACATATCCCTTGTATAAGGGATATATTTCTTATTATAAATTCCTTTTGAATTTAGATGTAAAAGATGCTTATTTGTATATTCGGTACATAATTTTACTCCAAATTCTAATAGCTATACCATGGTATGACATTGCAGACTTATAGAGATATTGATTAATGGCTAAAGATGTAGGAAATTTAAATTCTTTACTTTCTTGTTCATCAAAAGTATATTTAAAACGATTCCATTTCTTGCAGTTAGTTCCTTCACCATCAAATCCATTATTTTTTACTTTGCTAGTGATTGGAAATAATGAAAGCTTATTTTGTAAAAACTGGGAAAAACAAAAGCGGATAGCCCAAGATTGGTTCTTTCCATTTTTCCAATTATTTAACATCCCCCAGCAGTCTGAGCCTCCCCATTTGTTAAATTCTTTTTTCTTTCTAGAATAATTTTCCCAATCTTTTAATTCCCAGTCTATGCTATTCCATCTGTCAGCCCAGGTGCCCCATCCCCAAGAACTACTTCGAGTACAGAAATAAGCATCATGTTTGTAATTCTGAGGAACTTTTACTTTGTTAGAATATCCACAAATAGAGAATACTTCTGTTTTATTTGCATATAATTCTAGTCCTTGATTGATAAATGATAAAAAATTTTTTGACAATATCAAATCATCTTCTAAAATTATGGCTTTTCCATATTGATTGATTATTTGGTTTACACCTGCTATAATAGAATTGCCGAGTCCCTTATTTTTTTCGCTAAAAGTATAATGAAGACTTTTAAAACCTTCTATGCTCTTAATATATTTTTGGACTTCCTTAACCTTCTCTTCTTCACCAAACTTGTTAGGACGAGCACCATCTACAAAAACATACAAATCAGACATTTGGGCTTCCTCGTTTTGTAGAAGAGATATAATTGTATTTTTGAGTGCATCAAGTCGGTTAAAAGCAAAAAGAATAATAGGTGCCATATTCATTAGTTTATTAAATAATATTCAACATTTATTTTTCCGTTTTTAGAAACTACTTTTGCAGGGATTCCTACAGCTACACTATTATCGGGAATGTCATTGACTACAACAGCACCACTTCCAATTATAACATTATTACCTATTTTTACATTTCCAATAATTTTTGCTCCAGCGCAAATAACCACATTGTCTCCTATAAATGGAACTCCTCCTTTCAATCCTCTTGTACTTCCTATAGTAACTCCTTGAAATATGGTACAGTTATCGCCTATTGATGCTTTCCCGTTTATAACGATACATGAAAAATGAGGGAAAGTAAGACTTCTTCCAATAGGTGTACCTAAGGGTAACTGAATTCCTGTTAAGTATTGATTATGTTTGTGTATAATAAAAACGAGAAAATATAGAATTTTGTATATGAATTGATCTTTCATTTTTAAATAACTTCCCAATCTAAACCAAAAAGTTATTTTAAATGAATGATTGCATAAAAGATATTTTATGCCTTTTAAGTAACTAATATTTTCAATCACTTTTGATTAAGGCTTTTGTTTCCTTCCATTTCATTTTTATAATAGAGATATTTTAGATGTGTGTAAGTAAATATCTATTATTTGTTTGGTGCTATTAGATATCTTAATAAGCATGGGTAATAGTGTGGTATTATATTTGTAATTTTTGTTTCTTAATATCTAATGTGGTATAATATCTTGTATAATGTATATAAAGGAATATTACCTAAAGCAGATATAATTCCCATGATACGAGTTGGAAATTTCTTTGCATGACATAGGTATGATTTGATTTCTGTATGTTCTTTAAGAAATGTGTTTATCGTATCTGAAAGATTGGAATTTGTACATTTCATGCTCAGATACATTACTTCATTTGTGGCCTCTGCAATACAATTACCCCATTTGTATTTATCTATAGGAGCTACATGAGATGATGCAAATTTCATTAATTGGTCAATTACAATCAATAAATCTGTACATCTTTTGGGGTTTACTACATGAGTAATAGAATCATCTCTTAGGAATCTGTGATATACAGGGATTGAGTATGATTTTATTTGTTTTGCCAAATAAAGTGTGCAAGGAGTAAATAAAGTATCTTCATGAAAAATGTTTGGGAGGAAAGACAGGTTGTTCTTTATTAGGAATTCTCTTCTCAAAATCAGGAATGGTGCACCATGGGAATAAGGCTTTTTTGTAAAGGAAGGGCCGTTAATTGCTTTATTGGGAGTTTTTATTATTTTACTAGATTTATTCTTTCTCTCTTCTATAGAAGCTTCGCAATATAGAATATCACAATTAACCAATTCTTTTATAATTTGTGATAGAGAATTAGGAGTAATCCAATCGTCTGAGTCGAAGAACCAGATGTATTCGCCTTGCGCATATTTCATACCTGTATTTCTAGCAGCTGATAGACCTTGATTCGTTTGTGAAATAATTTTTATTTTTTTTGAATGAAAATTATTCTCAATTAATTCTATACTTTTATCTTTAGTTCCATCGTTGACTACGATTATTTCATAATCCTCTGTAGATTGATCCAAAAGAGTTCCAATACATTTAGTAATATATGGTTCAACATTATATACAGGTACAATAATGGAAAGTTTCATGTCCTTATTATTTTTTATTTGATAACTTGTTACATTCTATCTGCAACTTGTAAATACTTCTTCTTATATAATCGCGTGATTCTACTCCTAGTAAATTACATATTTTTTTTTCCATGCGTGAATACCATGGAAGCCATGTTCCAGCAAAGTGATGAATGCTAACCGTATTTGCTGTTATATTTATTTTGTCACTCTTAAAAGATAGTTTAGGACTAAAAAAGTCACTGGCAAATACTGGTATAGTATCATTAGATTGGCACTTTTGGGCTTCCTCTATGTTGTTGACTAAAGTAAGGTGGTAACCATTTTCCTTACATGTGTTAAGAATAATGTAGGGAAGTGTTGTTGTATCGAGTGTACCATCTTTTTTTATAAAAGATCTGCCCTCATAATATTGTAGGCAGGTTTTAATCCATGGCGTTTGTATTTCTGTACCTAATGTTGCCATTTCTAATCCATGATTCCCGTTTTCAAATCCAATCATTGTACGAAGGGATAAAAAAGGTGTGAAGGTCTTTAGCACTTCTACATCCATATCTAAATAAATACCGCCATAATGATATAAAGCATATAGGCGTATGTAATCTGCTGCGAAGGCATATTTTTTATGCTCAAAGGCTTCTTTTACCCACTGGGAGTTGTTTTTGTCGAAACGATTAAAGTCCCATAACATAAATTCATAATCAGGTAATTTTTTCTTCCATGTATTCATGTATCGGGATAGTTCTTCCGGTATTGGATCATTGCTTAACCAGCAGTAGTGAATTATCTTGGGTATCATTTGAGAAAGAGTTTTAGAAAATCTATTTTATCGTTGATTGTAAACTTTGGATTAACCAAAAGATGTAATCCTCTGGTTAATAAAAAAATGATTTTAAAGAATATATAAGAAAATGGGGAATACCATTTCTTTAAAAACCTAAAGCAGCTAGTATAGGTAAAGCATATTTTGCGCAGAGAAGTTGTTGTTTTTTTGCTACTTCCTGCTTCTAGATGTACAATCTGAGGTCCTTGTATAATAGCACGCCCAATGCCAGCCTTAGAATATCTTTTTTGCATGTCAGTTTCTTCATAATATAAAAAGTAGTTGGAATCAAAAAGACCATATTCTTCAATAATATTTCTTTTAAGGAAAATATCAGCACCGGTTATGTAATCAACTTCAACCCAATCTTTGGGGGTTCCTTTGTAGTTGAAATATTTTTCAAATTGTATATTTAAATGTAATATAGGACATAATGCTAAATGATATAAGGAACTCCATATTGTGGGAAACTTCCCGTATGATAGACCTATATTGTGGTTGTTGTCTAATAGCATACTTCCCAAACAACCAATATGTTGAGGGAGTTCTTTAATTTTATTATAAAAAATGGAAATAGCGTCATTAAGTAGTAAGGTATCCGAGTTTAGTAAGAAAATATAATCTCCCTTAGCATGTTGATACCCGATGTTATTTGCTGTTCCAAAGCCTAAATTTGTAGGATTGTATATATAAGTTATTCGATTGTCTTTGGAAAGAATTTCTTTACTTCCATCTGTTGAGTTGTTGTCTACTACGATAACCTCAAAGGTAACAGTCTTTGTATGTTTAAAGATGCTGTCAATGCATTGTTGGGTTATCTCCTTGGTGTTATAATTTATGATAATTATTGATACATTCATTTTCATAATTATGAATATCTTAATGGGGATTTATTAATATGTAAGTCACATATGTATAGTACAATGGCCCAAGTGAGAAATTCACAGTTCATTCTATAGGGAAAAATCATTATACTAATAAAAAATGTAGATAGAAAAAACATCTTTATGTATAGTGGAAGTAACCTTCTGTATTTATACGCTTTCCAAAGTATCTGAATATAAACAGAGAGATAAATAACTCCATATAAAAATAATTCTCCAATGAAACCAACATCTGATACCCAATATCCATTTTTTTCGCCCCATTGTGGAAGTAGAGGTGTATGTCCATTACCCAAAATAAGTCCGATGGGGTTACTAAAAATCTTGTCTAAGAAGAAATATGCTGATAGTACTCTAATGTCATCTTCACTAGCTTGCTCTTTTGCACTGTCTATCATTTCACTAAATAGAATATCTTTGTAAATAAAACCAACAGTACATAATATAGCTAATAAACAAAAAACGATTATTTTTATTTTTGTATTGCGTATAAGGAAAACAGAAATAAAAATTGTTATTAAAGTCGTGGCAATGAGCTGTTTTGTAAGTAGAAGATAAATGCCTAATATTGCTATTCCAAATGCGATGAAAGAAGTAATCTTAATTTGTTTAGACAATTTTTCCCAGTAAAAAAATGCTGTAAATAGTAAGAAGGTATGTGACACAATCCGATAACGAATTAGCCCATTTCTAATTTCTATTATGTCATTAGGATTTTGTACATCATCTATAGATTTTAGTCCAAAAGGAGCAAGGGGAAAAGTAAATTGCTGAATGAGAAGAATAGACGTTATTATAATTGTTAAAACCAACATTATTTTTGCTAATTGTTTTTCTTGTACTTGATTAAAATAAAGAATGAAATAAATAAAAATAAAAGCGAAGTCTAATCCTCCTATTGCACTATTAATAGGAGGATTTCCATATATGAGGAATCCACCGATAATTGAGAAATAAGAGTAAAAAAAGATATGCGAAGTCTCTTTTGTAAAATGCAATCCCTTTTCTTTCCTTATTAATTTCAGGTGTTGAATGTAATAAAGTATTATACTTAGGTCGATGACTTTTAGTATTCTTCCTCCATTTGTTTTATCCCATCCGAAATAAGAGAAAAAACTTGTAGTGATTATGGCTATTCCGAAAATAATTATACTTGTATTAATACTTCGTAATTGTAAATTCTGCATATCAGTTGTATTAGCGTCTTTTGATAAGTCTATTACCTTTTTCTGCTTTTAATAGTGACGTAAACTTCCAATTTTAGGGTGTCCCCTTTTAGACGGACGCCAGCAAGCGCCCGTCTAAAAAAGAGTCCACAAATTTAACGATTATTATTTGCATATTGTCATGGGAAGGAGGTTTTCGTAATCCGTTCTTCCCTTTTTTAATTCTCTGAGCAGCCTGCAGAAGTAATCCCTGAAGGAGACACCTACCTGTTTGCATGTTTCTATATTACGAGCTATCGCTTTATTAAATGTAAGATTATTTCGTTCTTTATGAAGAAAATTTGTATAATACTGCAATATACGATTAAAAGACATCCACCTAAGATTAGAGTCGTAATTGTACTTAGATTAGATATATGAATTGCATATATACCTCCGGTTAAGGGTATGTGCCATAATATGTTCTTTATGAGTGCTTTGGTGGGAAAAGGAGACTGAATGTATTTTTTTACAAAATATTGTGAGAGTATTAACACTACTATTTCTGATGTAAGCCATACGATGGCTGAGCCAATGCTTTTATATGAACTAACAAGGATAAGATTTAAACATATCCCAGTGAAAGCACCACAAATAGAATTGAATAGAATAGATTTATCTTTTTTTAATGGCGTTAGGGCCTGTATTACTAATATTTGTTCATAACCTATGATTAACATAAGAGGCATAACGATACGCATTGGGGTAATAGCACCTTCATATTCTTTACCCGCAATCATCTTGATGATTTCTGGAGCCATAATAGTAAAAAAGATGATAGTGGGGATAGAAAATGTAAAAAGAATATTGATAGATTTTTGTAGCAAATGTTTAAATTCATCAATTCTATTATCTGCGACAAATGAACTCATTCGTGGTAATAATACTCCTGTAAAAGCTGTAAATATGGCAAGTAATATACTATATAATTTAGTTGCAGTTGTGTAATATCCGACTTCTGTTTCGTTACTGACAAATCCTAGAAATGCTACATTGAAAGATGTATACATGGATGTTAAGATGCAATATATTCCTAAAATAATAAATGGATAGATATAGGGCTTTAAGGCTAAACCTCTCAAAGATAACCTTACAAATTTTCTAGCATAAGTACCATTGAAAAGTGCATTGAAGGTTATCATTAAGCTTGATATGAGATAATAGGTCTTATAGTCATTCGCTTTATGGATGAAGATGAAGACGGCACCTACATAAATGCATTTTACTATTATTGTGCGTATCGTTACATATTTAAATTCTTCTAACCCTCGATATAACCAGTCTATAAGTAAATAATTGCATACTAATTTTAAAGCACCTATATACATTAAGTCTTTGTATTTATATAATTGAGGTATAACATAAATTGATATTATCAATATTATTAGGGCTATTGTTGTTGATATAGTGTTTAGTGCAAATAGATTACTGAATATTGAATTCCTTTCTTCTGGGTTATTCTTGCATTTAGCTATTTCCCGAATGCCTATTGTTCCTATTCCCATCATAGAAAAGAGGATAAAATAGTTTATAATGCTATCAATGAAGTTGCAAATACCAATATTATGCACCCCCAGGATTCTAGATATATATGGGTAGGTTAAAAATGGGAATATATAATTTGCTGTTGTTAAAATGCTACTATATAGAAAATTTTTCTTTATGCTTGTCATAAATCTGTAAACTTCCAATTTTAGGGTGTCCCCTTTTAGACGGACGCCAGCAAGCGCCCGTCTAAAAAAGAGTCCACAAATTTAACGATTATTATTTGCATATTGTCATGG
>OHQR01001374.1_pt1 | contig 12781 bp, 13 predicted proteins | sample 1578191 | NCBI WGS metagenome assembly OHQR01 (sample SAMEA3879577, study PRJEB24766) | human gut metagenome | biome: human-associated habitat; feature: feces | place: USA | collected 1985/1987 | reverse complement strand
CAAAAGAGAAAATAGAAAATAATAATTTTGAAGGTAAAACTATTGTTCCTTTTATTACCCATGGCGGTGGCGGTAAATATACAATCGCCGAAGATATGGGTAAATTAGCAAAAGGTGCAAAAGTACTTAATCCTTTAGTAATTTACGAAAACGGCAACGACCAAACCGATAAAGAAATTACAGAATGGCTAAAACAAATTAAATAGGAGGCTTAATGAAAATCAAATTAATTATGGCTCTATCAGCTTTGGTTCTGATAGGCAGTTTTCAGATGATTGCATTTGCGAAAGGCGATACGATGAAAGAAAAAGTCCAAAAAGAAAAAGTTTTTTATACGCAAAATTATAGCAATATCAAAATTACAGGCGAATTATACAAACCCGAAAACTTTGATATAAACAAAAAATATCCTGCAATAGTTGTTGTCCACCCCGCTGGTGGAGTAAAAGAACAGGTTGCAGGACTTTATGCTCAAAGATTAGCAGAAAATGGATTTGTAACTTTAGCATTTGACGCTGCTTATCAAGGCGAAAGCGAAGGAACTCCACATTATTTAGAAAAGCCATCTTCTCGTGTTGAAGATGTACGTTCAGGCGTTGATTATTTAACAACACTTCCGTTTGTTGATAAAGATAATATCGGAGTTTTAGGGATTTGTGCAGGCGGAGGCTATGCGTTTAATGCAACACAAACTGATATGAGAATAAAAGCAATTGCGACAGTTTCTGCGTTTGACTTAGGGCGAGCAAGACGCCAAGGATTAAATGATTCAATGAGTATTGAACAACAACAGAAAAAACTGGCAGAAGCAGCTGAACAACGCACAAAAGAGCTTAACGGTGAGCCTGTAAAATACAATGGATATGTTCCAAATTCTTTAGAGGAAATTCCTGAAAATGCTACAACAATGTATCGTCAAGGCTACGAATATTATAGAACTCCAATTGCACAACACCCAAGAAGCGAAAATAAGTACATCTTCTCAAATTACGCAGAACAAGCAGCATTTACGGCATTTGATCACCCTGAATTGATTTCACCAAGACCTGTTATGTTTATTGTAGGTGAGAATGCGGAATCTGCTTATTTTAGCAAAGAAGCATACGACAAAATTGCAGGTGAGAAAAAAGAATATGTAGTTATTCCAAACGCAACCCATATTGAAATGTATTACAAACCTGAATATGTAAATCAGGCAGTAGAAAAATTAACTAATTTTTATAGCAAAAATTTAAAACAAGGAGAATAAAATGTTTAAAAAGATATTATTACTAATGTTAATTGCAGTCTGCACAACAGGTTTTTGTCTAAAGAGCAATGCAGACGAAGCAAAAAATGTAAACAAAGTTCCAATAATTGAATTAAATAACGGCACAAAAATTCCACAATTCGGGCTTGGAACATACAAACTTGAAGAAGGCGATGAAGCATACAATTCTGTATTGACTGCATTAAAAGCAGGTTATCGTCATATTGATACAGCTCATGCTTACGGAAACGAAAGAAGCGTAGGTCGTGCAATTAAAGATAGCGGAATCCCTCGTGAGGAAATTTGGGTTACATCAAAATTGTGGCCGAATGAATTTGGCGAAGGAACGACAACAGAAGCGTTAGACAGAATGCTTAAAAGACTTGATTTAGATTATATTGATTTAGTTTATCTTCATCAGCCCGTAGGTGATTATGACGGTGCTTGGAAAGATTTAATTAAGGCTCAAAAAGAGGGTAAAGTGAAAGCCTTAGGGATTTCAAACTTTGATAAAAAAGAAGAACTATTTGATGAATTCTTAAAAACAGCAGAAGTAAAACCGCAAATTATGCAGTTAGAATGTCACCCTTATGCTCAACGTACACACTGGCAGGAAAAATTAAAAGTAAATGGCATTCAGCAAGAAAACTGGTTCCCATTAGGCGGCAGAGAAAGCGGAGGAGTAATTCTGAAAGATAAAACTTTGGCAAAAATTGCAAAAAAACATAATAAATCGATCGCACAAATAATTATCCGTTGGCACATTCAAAAAGGTTTTGTTGTAATTCCGGGAGCTTCAAATCCTGATTACATAAAAGAAAATATAGAAGTTTTCGATTGGAGTTTAACTGATAAAGAAATGAAAATAATTGAAAAACTTAATCAAGAGCACAGATTTTATGATTTTCCGTTTGAACAGCAAAAACAATGGTATTTAGAAAGAAAACTAATTGATTAATAAAGCCTCAAAACTGCCGATATAATCGGCAGTTTTTATTAAGTCAAAACAATAATCTAAGAATATATGAAAGAGATTTCAATAAAAACTGAAAATGCTGCAATTCATGCTGAATTGAATGAGACAAAGGCTGCAAATGATTTTTATTCAAGATTGCCGTTAACTTTGAAATTTATTGATTCGAGAGTTGATTATTGCACTGAATACCTGCAAGGAGAATACACAATTGAAGAAATGCAAAGAGGGTGGCAAAATGGGGATATTGTTTGGAATGGCGGTTTTTTATCAATAATTTATTTCGATGAAAAATATTCATTCGGCTACAATGTAATGGTAATAGGTCATATCAAAAAAGAAGATTTGAAAATCCTTAGAAAACTCCCAAAAGAGGTATTGTTTGAATTTAAACCTGCATAAAAATTCTTAAAATTAATTTAAACATTATGCAAATTTTTTAAAAGGATGTTGCCTGAAATAATCAATTCATCTGTCTTTAATAATCACTTCATGTGTCTTTTTACAGGAGCAAATCCAAGACAATCCTTCCGTCCAGATTTAGACGACAAGAAACACTTTTGAGTAATATACCAAAGGTGCTTTTTAGCGTTATATGCAGTTCTTCACCGTTCCATGCTATTAAAAATTAACTTAATTTGTGATATTAAGTCATTTGATTAAAATTCTGATTAAGTAATTTTTTACTGTTTCTATAAAAAATCCTGCTTATAAGTTTATTCGAGTCCTCTCCAAAATTATCTCTTATAGCTTGTTTTATATTTTTAATATTGTCCTCATAAGCATCTATTTGCTTTAGAGCCTTTTCTCCAAACACACCTAACGGAGCATCAGTCCCAAATAACAACCTTTCTGTTTTATCACCCTTTGAAGAATGTAAAAGTTTATCAATAACTTCAACAATATGGGGTTTTGCTGGATTATTCCAATCTACCCATGCCAAATCGGCATATAATTTTGCATCTCCATGGTCAATTGAATGAATAAGTGTTTTAATTCCAATCTCATGAGCCCTGCTGCCGCCTAAACCCATATGACCAAGAATAACAGGAACCTTCGGAAATTGTCTTGCTGTTTCATAAATAAATTCAGGATCTGATACCCCGCTTCTTAAAAAATTATTATTCGAATCGGTGATAACTTCACAGTGAAACAAACATGGTTTACCGTATTTTTCGGCAAGTTTCATATACGGAAGGTATTTTACATCATTTGCCGGCAGATTAAGGCAAGCTGGATGGAACTTTAAACCTTTAATTAATTCAGGATATTTATTTAATAACAATTCTATATTCTCAGCCGAACCATGTCCCGGTTGACAAACAATAAATGGTATAAGTTTATCATTATTTAAACATTTTGTGATTAACTTAAGATTACCGCTTAACTCATTATTATAAGGAGCTTTATTTTTAGTATTTATAACACAGTCAAGATTAGAAATGATAACTTTATCAATAATATCTTTACCGTTATTGAATTTCCTATTAAAAAATTCAAGAACATCATTTGTACTGAATAAATCATTTGTCCATTTCCCGCAGTGAACATGTGAATCAATAATCTTACCCTTAAAATTAGGAGTTTCATATGAATATGGAGTAACGTTATTTATATTCATTTTTAAATTCCTTCAATTTGTTTACGCAAAAAACATTATTAATCTATAATTAAAATCTGGTTTCTTTGAATAGAGCATATCACTAGGACGACAGTTTTGCAAGCTTTTACACAATATTTTTAACAAATGATTTTAACTTCATCCCAATTTCATTACAAAATATTAAAATTATTAAAAACTCATAGCAATTTTTTATATTAACAAGATTTCATACAAATAAAATTCAGTTAAAATTATAAAATTAAAATAGGAGTAAAAATGAGAATTGTCGATTATGTACATCAAAAACTAATGGTAAATACACTGCGTAAAGAATACGGTCCAAATACAAATATCCAAAAAGGTCCCAATGGCAGCGTATTTATACCTGCCGAAGCTCCGGATGTTCCAAATTGGGATATAGACGGACCTTCTGACTTTGACAAATTCATTAAAAGATACGGAATGACAGCAGTTGATGAAAGCGGCAACGAAGTTGGTAAATACACAATGGCAAGCCGCGGAAGTGTAGATGCTTCCAAAAACGTAACAATGATTGCTCCTGAATTTAAAGACAAGCTAGGCAGGCTTTGGACTATAATGCAAGAAGAAGCCCGTCCGATTGATATTGCACGCCGCGGCACTGGTGCCAGAGTACTAGCGTTCCCTGCCGGCATAATTGGCGACGAAGCAGCTTTTAAGTCTGAAACAGCATTAGAAAGCGCTGTAAGAGAACTTTCAGAAGAAACAGGACTTGTTGCTAAGAAAGTCATTAATCTGACACCAATGTCAAAAACAAGCGGTGTTTCAACAGCAGTACCGGTAATGACATCACCGGGGTTAACAGATGAATCAACCCACTTTTTTAAAGCCATAATAGAAAGGTTAAAACCATCACAAAAAGCAGTTACTGATGGAGGAGTTACGCGTGGCTGGCACTTTGTCCCTGTAAAAAGGCTGCCAAAATGGATTGTAAATATGCAGGCTGCAGGAAAAATTCCAAGCGGTCAAAGTTTAACTGCAATTGCCCTATCTATACTTAATAAAGGAAAAATCAAACTGTAATTTGTAAATAACAGTTTTTGAAAGTAAAGAAATACCTATTTTATATTTGTAATTATTCTCTCAGGATTACCCGACCGGGTAATTGTTATTACCCACATATAATAATATGCTTATATCCAAACAGGTTATAAAACATGATGAATATTACAAACAAAGACTATTTGCTTGATTCAATCCTTGAGTATTGTGATGATTTAATTACAATAAAAAATTTAGACCTTGAATATGTAGCCTGTAACAAAGCCTTCCTGGAACATACCGGTGCAAATTGCGAAGCTCAAATTATTAACAAAACGATTTTTGATATCTTCCCGCCGGAAAGTGCCGATATTATTGCTCAGAATATCAATCAAGTTATTAAAGATTTAACCCCAAAAACTTATATTTTTCAGGTAACAACAAATAATTCAAGAAAAATTGTAAAACAAACCTCGACACCAATTCTGCGTGACGGTAAAATTGAAGGTGTGTTATCTATATCCTCAGATGTGACAAACGAAGAAAACTTAAAAAGCAAACTATATGAAAAAGTTTATCAATTTAACGCTTTATTAGATAATCTACCTATGTTTGTCTATATGAAAAACAAAGACGGTCAATACATTTTTGGCTCAAAACATTCAAAAGAATTTGTAGAAAAAGGACTTGACAGGTTTGCTGAAAATATATGCATAAACAAAATCAACGATACTACAGAAACCGAATCTGAAGATAATTATGTAATAAAAAACAAAAAAACCTTGATTCAAGAAAGAATGGCTACCGATACAAATAACAAACCGCATTGGTACAAAATCCACAAAGCCCCTATTTTGACAGAAAACAATGATATCACCGGTATTGTAACAATAACAGAAAACATTGACCAGGAAAAAATAATTGAAAACCGGAAAAATTTATTTATAGCAACACTTTCACATGATTTAAAAAATCCGCTACTTGCTCAAATAAGTTCACTTGAACTTTTTTATAACGGGACTTTCGGAGAGTTAACTCCATCACAAAAAGAAATGCTTGAAATGATACTTGAATCTTCCAAATATATGAGAGATATGTTATATACACTTCTAAAAACGTGGAAAGATAATAATGGCATAATAAAACTTGAAATGTCTGAGTTTAATATCAATTCTCTCATAAAGAAAAATATTAAAGAAATTACAGATTTTGCGAACAACAAAAAGCTAAAAATCAATTTAAAGTCTAAGTTAAAAAGCAAACATAAAATATTTGCTGACGAAACACAAATCAGAAGAGTTTTTGGGAACCTTTTAAATAACGCAATAAACTATGCTTTCCCGCACACTAGTATAAATATTGAACTTTACGAAAAAAATCATCAAACTTTTATAAGTTTTGAAAACCGCAGCAGTATAATCTCAGAAGATTTAAAAAAGCATATTTTCGATAAATATGTATGCGGTAATAAACTTCATGATTCTGTTGGTGTAGGACTTGGATTATATTTTTGCCAGAAAGTTATCAATGCCCATGAAGGTTCAATTACATTAAAATCAAACGGCAATATAAACAAGTTTATAGTACAAATCCCGCAATTAAACAAAAATTCTACAATAATTTCAGAAATTGTTTTATAATTTATGAATATTTTTTGAAATATTTTCTCCAAAAATTTCATCATACAATTTAAAATACTCATAATAATTTATAGAACCAGAAGCACACATTACCTCCATTTCAACTCCAAGCAGGTTAACTCCGAAATCTACATTTTTCATTCCTAGCTTTGTATAAAAATTTTTTCGTCTTATGCGCTCTTCATAATTTTTTGATGGAATTTTTGTATTTTCAATCTCAATAAAAAAGCGTTTATTTTTATATTTATTTTTTAGATTTTTAAAAATCTCTGAACCTATTCCGCTTCCGCGAAAATCATCAGTGATTGCAAAATAATCAAGCAAAACCAAATCCTTGTGATAAACAACAATCACCAAACCATAGAATCTGCCGTCTGAATCTTCGACTGAAAAAATTTCGATAACACCTTGTTCTTGTTTTTCCAGCAGCAAATCAAACGGCTTCTTTTCCTCTTTTGGAAAAGCCGACTCATATAGCTTTCTTACATTTTTCAGTTGTTTTTGATTACAAGCTTTGACAAGTTTCATAAAACTCTTTTCCTAAGCAAACTGATACATCATCAGCTATAAGTTCTTTTGTTAAACGGTAACGACGGTATAACTCATCCAGCGGCACTCTGTCTGTAAATTCTTTTTTGCCGCCGTAATTCAGAACTTTCATATCAGAATTACCATAAAATCTTGAGATTTTTTCACCAAATCCACCGTCTAAGATTCCGTCTTCTAAAGTAATTACGATATCATGATTTTGTTTTAAATTTTCCAAAAGTTCTTCATCAATTCCGGTAATAAATTTTGGATTAATCAAAGTAGCATCAAATCCAAATCTTGATTTTAATTCTGCTTTAACATCTTCTGCCAGGCTAAAGAAGTTGCCAAGTCCAACAATTGCAACTTTTTCACCACTTGAAACAACTTTATACTTATTCAGCACAGAATAATCAGTATCATCTGTAACCCCGCAAGATTTTAGCAAACCTGCCGGAACTCTTATTGCAACGGGATTTTCATTTTGATTATAAGCATATTCAAGCATTGCAAGATATTCTTCTTTATTTGTCGGTGCAAGATATACAACATTTGGGATATTACCAATCAATGCCATATCAAATGAGCATAAGTGAGTGGCATCAGCACCTGATAATCCACCCCAATAAACAAGCATAGCTAAAGGGGATTTATTTAAACACAAATCTTGAGAAAGCTGATCATAAGTTCTTTGTATAAAAGAACTCATAACCGTAAATATTGGTTTTGCGCCTGATTTTGCAAGAGCAGAAGAATATGCTACAGCGTGTTCTTCCGCAATCCCAACATCAACATATTGAGATCCAAGTTCTTCCCTAAAATCTTTATTAAACCCGAAAACTCCAGGAGTTGAAGCGTTAACAAGCACAAAAGATTTATCTTGTAATCTCTTTTTCATTATAAAATCTTTAGTCAAAGAATCATAAGTATCAATAAGTTCAACATTTTCAGCCGGTTTCTTTTCATCTAAAGCGCCCGGCATAATCCAGTGAAAAGCTTCTTTATTCGTTTCAGCCTGCTCAAGACCTTTACCTTTCAAAGTGTGTATATGAACAACAACAGGAGAATTTATATCTTTAACTTTTTCAAAAGTTTCAATAAGTTTTTCAACATTGTTTCCTTCTTCAACATAATGGTACTCAAACCCTAATGATTTGAAGAAATTACATTCAGCTTTCCCGTTTGTCTGCCTTAAAAGTTTAAGATTAGAATAAAGTCCGCCATGGTTTTCAGCAATAGACATATCGTTATCGTTCACAACAATAATAATATTGCTGCCTAAATCTGCAGCATTATCGAGTCCTTCAAACGCCTCACCACCACTTAATGAACCATCACCGATAAGTGCAATTACGTTATAACTTTCACCTTTTAGATCTCTGGCTTTAGCCACACCTGTTGCTAAACTGACTGATGTTGATGTATGACCGACCTTGAACAAATCATGTTCACTTTCTTCAGGTGCAGTATAACCGGTATATTTCAAATATTTATCAGGATCTGTGAATCCTTCTTTTCGTCCTGTTAAAATTTTATGCGGATAACATTGATGCGATACATCATAAACAATCTTATCAACCGGCGAATTAAACACATAATGAATAGCCATCGTAGCTTCCACAATCCCTAAATTAGGTCCCATGTGTCCGCCTGTCACATTCACTTTTTTTATAATTAATCCACGAATTTCTTCTGCCAGTTCTTTCATTTCAGCAACAGATAACTTTTTCAAATCCTGCGGTATATTTACTTTATCTAAAATCATTATTTTTCTCCTTATTTTATATTTATTTGTCTAAAATTTTTTTATGAAATCCGTGACCACCTGCAACAACCCGTCCAATAGATTTAACAAGATTTTCAGCAGTATTACGGCATTCCACAGGCTCAACAGACGTCAAAGCTTTCCCCGGATAAATTTCATACTTTTCACGATATTCAACAGTTGTAACATTCGGCATTATGACATTAGCCCCGCTTTGCAACGCTAAAATTCTGCCACTGGGATTAAGCGTCTCCATTGCAGTTGTTGCCGGAATATTTATATCCTTTAATAAAATTCTCACAAGCGCCATAACCTTTAAAGCAATAGTAAAATCACCATTTGAAGCAGTTTTAAGCGGAGTATTATTATTAACAATAAGTGGTCCGATACCTATCATATCCGCTTCAATTTCTTTAAAAAATAAAATATCATCCGCTAAAGACTCAATACTCTGCCCGGGAAGCCCGACAAGACAGCCTGAACCAACTTCATAGCCTAAAGTCTTTAAATCTTTTAAACAGCGGATACGATTATCATAACTCATTTTTGGGTGCATCTGTCCATACAAATTTCGATCAGTAGTTTCAATCCTCAACAAATATCTGTCAGCCCCGCATTCTCTAAACGCTTTATAATCGTCATAACTGCGTTCACCAACACTCAAAGTTAATGCGACATCAAGTTTTTTTATTTCTTTAATGATTTCGCACATAACTTCTTTTGTATAAAAACAATCCTCACCGGATTGCAAAACAACGGTTTTATAGCCAAGTTCTACCGCCTTTTTTGCATACAAAATAATATCTTCAGGAGAAATTCTATAGCGCTCAAGTTCTTTATTTTCACAGCGAAGACCGCAATATTTGCAGGTGCATTTGCATATATTTGAAAATTCAATAAGCCCGCGCAAATGAATCTCATCTCCAACATATTTGCGGCGAACCTCATCAGCGCGAGAAAATAATTCCTCATTAAGACTATCATCTTTTAGTATTTGGATAATATCTGACTTTGAAAAATTTTCCATATTCCAATATAACCGTGTTTAATATATTTAAATTATACACCAAGAATAGCAAAATTTAACAGGTAATAAACGGATTTTTTTCTTTTGCATATACAACTTCAACACCACTGCCGATAAGCCTTTCAAACACCGGCAGAATAAGTATTTCTGATTCAAAATGCCCGATATCATAAACGACAATTTCGCTGTCAAGTGCTGTGTGAAACTTCAAGTCACCGGTTACAAGACAATCAACGCCTAAATTTTTAGCTTCTTCAATAAATTCAGAACCGCTGCCGGCACAAAATGCTATTTTCTGCAAAGTACTAACCTGATTATTATTTACAAAACGCGCCATTGGTGAAATTTGCTTTATCTTTTTTGAAAACTCTTCAACAAGAATTGGTTTATCAAATTCAATAAACCGCAAAAAATCATGCTCAATATTAATTTTAAAATTATCAAATCCAAGAGCTTTAATTACAGTATCGGTTGTTCCCCCGATAGCTTTATCCATATTGGTATGCGCACTATAAATATCAATCATTGGCATAAAAGATTCTGAAACAAACCCCGAATTACAATCAATACAAAACATCGGATGATGCGAAATTACCATATCACAATTTTGAGAAATTGCCTGAGTTATAACATCTTCTGTCGGGGTTAAACAAAGCATAATTTTTGAAATATTTTGATTTTTTGTTTCTACCATAAACCCAACACAATCCCAGCTTTCAGCAGTTTCAACCGGTGCAAAATTTTCTATTTTTTTTGTAATTTCGTATTTATTCATTACAACCTCTAAAATATTTTTTATCAGATATTTTTACAAATATTTTCCCAAATTTGTCTTGCAATAACAGATTTTGGAGCTTTTTCAAGTTTTTTTATACCGCCGTTTTTATCTAAAATAGTAACCTCGTTATCATCAGACGAAAATCCGATATCCACTCTTGAAATATCATTAGCGACAAGAAAATCGCAGCCTTTTTTTTGAATTTTTTCTTTTGCATTTTCTAAAAGATTTTCACTTTCTGCACAAAACCCGATAATAACCTGTTTAGATTTTTTCTCACATAAACCTTTTAAAATATCAGGATTTTTGACAAGTTCAAGTAGCAAATTATCATCAGAACATTTTTTAATCTTTTGTTCCGAGTAATTTTTCACCCTATAATCAGCAACCGCAGCCGCCATAATTACATAATCAGCCGTTTCAAATTCGTCATTTAAGGCATTTTGCATATCGATTGCAGATTTCACCTTTACAATCTTGTATTGAGCCTCAAAATTCTTGGTCGTAATCAATACAACCTCAGCCCCCATTGATTTTGCAGCATTTGCAACAGCATAGCCCATTTTCCCTGACGAATAATTTGAAATATAACGGACAGGATCAATATCTTCTATTGTGCCGCCTGAGGTTATTACAACTTTTTTCCCGGCTAAAATTTGCGAATAATTCAAAGCTTCACAAACTGCCTCATAAATTTTATCAATCTTGCATAATCTACCCTTTCCAAGATAGCCGCATGCCAGAAACCCGCTTTCGGGTTCTATAAACTCAACCCCGATAGATTTTAATTTTGAAATATTTTCCTGAATAATGGGATTATTCCACATATTACAATTCATAGCAGGAGCAATAATCATTTTTTTTGAAAAAGCACAAGCAACAGACGTCAATAAATTATCAGCAACACCTTGTGCTATTTTAGAAATTGTATTAGCCGTTGCTGGAGCGATAACCATAACATCAGCCTCATCTGCAAGCGAAATGTGTTCAGGCTTCCAATCTTTCACATCAAACTCTTCTATATAGACCTGATTTTGACTCAAGTTTTGCAAAGTTAATTTTGTCACAAAATTCAAAGCATTAGGGGTGCATATAATTTTTACATTCGCACCGTTCTTTTTAAATTTGCGAATTAATTCACAGATTTTATAAGCAGCAATTCCGCCTGTAATCCCTATTAAAACTGTTTTACCGTTAAGCATCTTCTGATAATTCCTTTTTGGTGATGCTTTCAATCTCACAAACAGCACGCTCAATATCATCATTTATTACAACATAATCATACTGTTTAGCTCGTTCCAGCTCAACCTTTGCCGCCTCTAACCTTTTTTGAATAGTTTCTTCATCTTCAGTGTGACGACCGCGAAGACGTCTTTCAAGTTCGTTAACACCAACCCCCGGCGGTGCTATAAAAATCAAAACAGCTTCCGGCATTTTTGCCTTAACCTGCAGGGCTCCTTGCGTTTCAATTTCTAGGATTATATTTAGACCTTCTTCAAATTTTTGTTTAATAAATTTTTTCTTTGTCCCGTAATAGTTACCGGCAAACTGTGCATGTTCAAGAAATTTATCTTGGCTTACACATTTTTCAAACTCATCTTTTGTTAAAAAGAAATAATTAATACCGTCAACTTCACCGGGACGAGGATTTCTGGTTGTGCAAGATACTGACAGCATAAATTCTTGAGAATTTCTTGCCATAAATTCTTTTAAAACAGTACCTTTTCCGACACCGGAACAACCTGATATTACAAACAATTTTTTATTCATAGATTGATTATACTATGAAGATAAAATTTGACATAATACTTATAATAAGTATTAAAAAATAATTATTTATTATAAATTTGATTAAATACTAAAAATTTTCCGTTTAATAACAAAACTGATAAACTGCGCGCGGTTACGGAACTTTTTGATGCGATTACACGGATCTAGCGATGTATTTGGCTACCGTGAAGACGGTTAATAAGACCCCTGGCGCGATGCGTAACGCGTGCTTGAGCGGTGACGCTGTCAAGTGCGAAAAGTTGATCAATGACAATTCTGAAACGATGACTCATCCGATGGCTCTTGAATGGGAAAAACTCATTCTCGAAAGTGGTATCGAATTAGACGAACGCCATCGTCGCACGTTTGAAACGATGGGCACGAAATAATTTCGTTTGCTTCAGAGTTAAAGCAAAGCCACAGTCAGC
>OHQR01001372.1_pt1 | contig 12782 bp, 9 predicted proteins | sample 1578191 | NCBI WGS metagenome assembly OHQR01 (sample SAMEA3879577, study PRJEB24766) | human gut metagenome | biome: human-associated habitat; feature: feces | place: USA | collected 1985/1987 | reverse complement strand
TCTATATCGACATCTACGACGACGCCTTTACCCAAAGCAAGGAAGCCGCCGAGATCTGGATCGGCGACGACGAGAACCATATCCCGATCAAGATACGCGCCAAACTGAAGATCGGTGCGGCCGAAGTCTATTATAAGTCCTCCAAAGGCTTGCGCTATCCGCTCACTTCGCGGGTAGAAATCAAGAGACGGTAATTCTTAAGGCTTTACAGGTAAAGAAACCGTGAAGCAGGTTTCCCGGTAAGGTAGCGAAGCCACCGACAATTCTCCTCCATGCATCCGTATGATCTGCCGGGAAAGGCTCAACCCAATGCCGCTTCCCGTAGCCTTGGTGGTGAAGAAGGGGACGAAGATATCTTCTATCAGGTCGGAAGGGACGCCAGGACCGTTGTCCGTCACCCGGATAAGCAATTGATTCTTCTCCGTATCGACTTCCATACGGATCTTTCCATCCGCCTGCCCTTCGAGTGCCTGCATAGCGTTCTTCAGCAGGTTGATCAAGACTTGTGACAGCAGCTTTTCGTCTGCATGGACCGTTATCTCCGGCTGGAACAGCACGAGGGAGAAATCAATATGCTGCCGTTGCATATCCGGCAAGTACAGAGTTTGCAGGTTTTGCAGCAGATACGTGAGCGGGAATGGCTCAGGCTCCGGCTGCTTCAGGTAAGCGAACTGCCGGTACGATTCGGTGAAATGCATCAGGGTTTGCCCCTGGCTTTTGATGGTATCCAATCCCCGTATCGTCTTGCGGATGGTGGCATCGGTGATCTCCCCGCTGCTTTTCGGCGCGTCTTTCGTCCGGAAATAAGAAAGGAGCGTGCCGGAGAGGGAGACGACCGGAGCGATGGAGTTCATGATTTCGTGTGTCAGTACCCTGGTCAGTTTTATCCACGATTCAAGCTCTTTTGTGTCCATTTCGTTACGAATATCATTCAGGGTAAGAATCTTTACCGTATTTCCTCCTAATTCCATAATGGATGCACGCACTAACAGTTGGATTTCCCCTTTGGAGGTAGCGTATTGCAGGTTGCACCGTTCACCGGCAGGAAGCGAACTGAGTAATTCAGGTATGTCATTCCCATAACGCTCCAGTTGTTGCAGGGTACCGAGGGCCGGTAGTCCTAATAGCCTTGTGGCAGCCGGATTGGTTTGTATGATTTTATTTTGCTCGTCCAATACGATGATGCCGGAACTGATACCTGAGAGAACCTGTTCATAAAACCGTTCCCGTTGTTCCATCAATTGTTTCTGCTCGCCCATCATGGCACCGAACTCGTTGAGCGCATTTTGCAGAATACGTTCTCCTCCGATGAAGCCATGCGTAGGAAGGCGGAAAGAATAATCTCTGTTGCGGATAGCTTCCATCATCAGCCAGCTTTTTTCGCGCAACTGTTTCTGGCTGGCATAAAACAGATAGATGGCTAAAGCAATCAGAAAACCTCCTATCCAGAGCCATTCGTTCTCATTCCGGCTGATACCGAGTGTCAGCAATACGGTACCTCCTGTGAGGAATGCGAGCCGTGCCAGCGGAGAAGATAACCATTTAGATGCCATGACGTTTCATCTTGTTGTAAAGTGTCTGCCGCGTAATGCCCAACTGGGCAGCAGCCTGAGAAAGATTTCCCTCACACTGTTCGATGGCGCGTTTCACCATGCTCCGCTCCATCTCATCCAGGGTATGAAATTCGGTAGCCGCTTCCTGTACCGGCGCTGCAGCCGGAGCAAGCGAAGCATTCAGCTGCAGGGTATCTGCCTGAATCGTCTCACCGTCGGACAGGATGACCGCCTTCTCCACCGCATGCTGCAGTTCGCGGATATTGCCCGACCAGGGATGTTCCAGCAGGCGTCTCGCCGCCTCGGGAGAGAAGGTCTTCTCCCCGCTGCCATACTGACGGGTATACTGCTCCAGGAAACGCTTGGCCAGCGGAAGGATGTCTTCTTTCCGTTCTCGGAGAGCCGGAATGTGTAAATGAATGGTATTGATGCGATACAGCAGGTCTTCACGAAACTCTCCATTGTGTACCATTTCATCTAAGTTGCGGTTCGTGGCACAAATCAGCCGGATATTTGTCGGCTGGGGAGTATTGCTTCCCACCTTCACATAAGCCCGTTTCTGAATCACGGTAAGCAATTTGGCCTGCAGGTGATACGGCAGGTTGGCTATCTCATCCAGGAACAAGGTACCTCCGTCGGCAGCCTCAAACCGTCCGGCACGATCGGTATGGGCATCCGTAAACGAGCCCTTCACGTGTCCGAACAGTTCACTTTCGAAAAGCGACTCCGTCACAGCCCCCATATCCACGGAGACCATCGGTCCGGAATGCCGGTTCGACAAGCGGTGGATTTCTCGGGCCAGCATGTCCTTTCCGGTTCCGTTCTCCCCGGTAATCAGGATATTGGCATCGGTGGTACTCACTTTCTCGACCAGCATGCGCAGCGGACGTATGGCAGCAGAATTGCCCCAGAACATGGTAGACTCCTGAACGGCAGGGGCCTTTCGGGAAGCCTTCGGGTCTTTTCTGTCGCCACAGACTTTCTGATAGGTTTCCTGCAAGGTCTGTACCAGACGGGTGTTGTCCCAGGGCTTCACCACAAAATCAGAGGCCCCTTCCTTGATGCCCGTCACGGCAAAATTGATATCGGCATACGCAGTGAAAAGTACCACTCCGGTACGGGGAGAAAGGCGTTTGATCTCGCGCAACCAGAACAGTCCTTCGTTTCCGCTGTTGATACCCGACGAGAAGTTCATATCAAGCAGCACCACATCGATTTTCTCCTTGGCCAGGAGGGTAGGAAGTGTCACCGGAGAACTGAGCGTCAGTACGCGGAAGAAATAATCGCCCAAAAGGTATTGAAGCGAAGTCAGAATGTTACGGTTGTCGTCTACAACCAGCAGGGTTCCTTGTTTTGTCATTTTCATCAGATTTTTTGCACGAAGCAAAGATAAGGAAAGATAAAAAAGGAAGGCGGATTGGGAGTGACAAAAAATTAGACACTTGCTGTCTAATTTTTTGTCATCTCTGCAGGAACGGTATTTAACAAGTCGCTGTATCAAAGCGACTTACATTTATGGCACGGATTTTGATTTATCTCCGGCGAAGAAAATAAGCAAAAATGAAAAAGACGTTTCAAATCGGACATGTGATTCTCTGGCTGGCCTGCTGCAGTCTTTGCAGCGTACAGGCACAGGAGATCTGGGATATCGACCGCTGCATGGAGTATGCCGTGGCGCACAACCGCACGGTCAGACAGCGGGCACTGGAAACGGACAACCGCATGAAAGCCATCGGACAGTTCCTCCCGGGCATCAGCGGCAGCATCGGCGCACAATATAATTTCGGACGTTCGGTCGACCCGGAAACCAATACCTATCTTTCGAAGTCGACATTCAACAACGGTTATTCGGTGGAAGCCTCTGTATCGATATTCCGCGGAGGCAGCCTGATCAATCAGGTACGCCAGGCAAAGGCCAATCTGCTCCTGGGCAAGGCCGCCCAACAGGAGGCATACGACCAGACGGCCCTGGAAACCTTCCAGGCATACATCGATGCGGTTTATTATTACGGGGCTTCTTTACTGGCCGAAAAGAAACTGGCGGAAAGTGACTCCCTGCTATACAAGACTTCGTATCAGGAACAACTGGGACTCAAGGGAAGGGCTGATGTGGCACAGATGGAGGCGCAGCAGGCTACGGACGTATATGAGCTGACCCGTCAGCGGAACCTGTTCCGGACAGCATTGCTGACACTCAAACAGACCATGAATTATCCGGCTGCCGATACGCTGGTACTGGATACCCGCCTGCTGACCGATGCGGTCTGCGAGCAGATGGAGTGTACCCCGGAAAATGCGGATGAGATCTTCCGTGTGGCACTCTACGGCAATCCGACCCTCCGGCAGGCAGCCCTGAGACAGCAGAGTGCCCGCCTGCAGCGGAAGATGACCTGGGGCAACCTTGTGCCTTCCATCAGTCTGTTCGGAGGAGTCTCTACCTCGTACTACAAGGAACTGCACCGCTCGGGATATCCCGGTTTCCGGAGCCAGTTCGACAACAACATGGGATCGTATGTGGGCATCAGCATGAGTATTCCGATTTTCAACCGGTTGTCGGGAGTCGCCGGTCTGAGACAGGCACGCAACGATTACCGGATTGCGCAGGAACAGTACGAAGCACAGAAAGAAGCATTGCAGAAACTGATACAGCAGGCAGTGCAGGACCGGGAAGGCTACCTGAAGGAAAGCATACAGATGGAAAAGAAAGTCCGGGCCGACTCGCTTGCCTACCACGTGACCCGACGGAAGTTTGAAGAAGGACTGATGACTTCCCTCGACGTACAGAACAGTGCAAGCACCCTGCAGCAAAGTCAGATAACCCTGCTGCAAAGCAAGCTGACCTACGTAATGAAATGCCGGCTGGTAGATTATTACAAAGGAAAGGAAATCATCCGGAGAAAAGCAGGAATCAAGTAACGAATAAATCATTGGAATCATGGATATACAGTTGGAAAAGAAAAAAGGAATACAGAAGAAACACCTGCCCTACCTCATTGGCGGAGGCATCATCCTGTTGCTGCTGGGCATGATTGTATTCGGGAATCATGCGGCTACCCTGAGGGTCGACCGGGAGTCGGTCAATATCGCCCAGGTGACTTACGGGGAGTTCAACGATTATATCCGCCTGAACGGACAGGTACAGCCCATCTCGGTGGTACAGCTCAGTCCGGAAGAAGGAGGTATCGTGCAGGAGAAAGTGGTAGAAGAAGGCACACACGTCAAAAAGGGGGATGTGATTCTCCGCCTGAGCAACTCGAACCTGGACTTGCAGATACTGAATGCGGAATCGGAACTGGCGGAAAAGCAGAATCTGCTCCGCAATACGCAGGTGACCATGCAGCAGGATAAATTGAACAACGAGACAGAGAAGGTGCAGCTGGACATGGACATCCGGCGCAAGCAGCGTACTTTCTCCCAGTACGAACGGCTGTATCAGGAACGGCTGGTCAGCCGGGAGGAATACCTGCAGGCTAAGGAAGACTACGAAGTATCCCGGAAAAAACACAGCCTCATCAACGAACGGCTGATACAGGACTCCATTTACCGGAGCATCCAGATGGACCAGATGGAGGACAATCTCCAGAACATGAGAAAGAATGTGCTGCTCATACGGGAGCGGAAAAACAAGCTGGAGGTACGGGCTACCATCGACGGGGAACTGGGATTGCTGGATGCCGAACTGGGACAGAACATTACTGCCGGACAGATGGTGGGACAGATCAATGATCTCTCGGATTTCAAGATTGAGGCAATGGTCGACGAGCATTATATCGACCGGGTGACCAGCGGACTTCCCGGCAGTTTTGAACGGCAGGGCAACCGTTTTCAACTGAAGGTACGCAAGGTCTACCCCGAGGTGCGTGAAGGACGTTTCCGTACTGACCTGGTGTTCGAGGGAGAACGGCCGGAGAATATCCGGAGCGGACAGACCTACTACATCGACCTGCAGTTGGGAGAACCGACCGAAAGTGTACTGATTCCCAAGGGAACCTTCTTCCAGGTAACCGGAGGCAACTGGATTTTCGTAGTCGACAAGGAGGGCAAGAAGGCTTACCGACGTCCCATCCGCATCGGACGGCAGAACCCGCAGTATTATGAGGTACTCGAGGGACTGGAGCAGGGTGAGCAGGTCATTGTCTCGGGATACGAGAGCTACAAGGACAATGAAGTGCTGATTCTGAATTAAACAAATCACCAAGAATGATCAACCATTTTATATTATACCATTATGAAAAAGATTATGTGTACACTGGCCTTGCTGGCCAACCTGTTTTTATCTACTTCCTGCATTGCAGGCAGTACGAAGGATATCGTCAACGAAAACCGTGAGGTCGCTCCCTTCCATTCCATCGCCATCGAAAGTGTGGGAAGCATCCATTTCACTCAGGCAGACCATTATTCCCTGCGGCTGGAAGGAAAGCCGGAGCTGGTCAAACAGCTGACCAACGAAGTGAAAAACGGTACGCTCTGCATCGACACAAAGAAAGACAAGAGCCTGAAAGGAAACATCAAACTGGATATTTATATCACTGCTCCCGATTTGAAGCAAGTGGATTTTGACGGAGTAGGCTCCTTTGAATGCAAGAATGTGCTCAAGGCGGAAGACATTGCCTTCAATATTGACGGAGTGGGAAAAGTGGAAATCGGCAACCTGCAGTGCAATCTCCTTCAGCTCGATTTTGACGGAGTAGGAAAGGCAGATATACAAGTAAACTGCCGTCAGCTCAAGGCCAACATCGACGGAGTGGGAAAAGTGACGCTGAGCGGTTCTGCCGACCAGGCGGACATCCGCAAGGACGGCATCGGGGTATTCAACACCCGCAACTTGAAAGTAGGTAAATAATTTACTGTTCACACATACCTCTAACGGTTTTAAAGATGATGAAAACACTGTTCCGTAATTTCTCGCATACGTTCCGGCGCTTCCCGACCACCAGTCTGATGAACCTTCTCGGACTGGGCCTCGCCTTTGCCTCCTTTTTCATTCTGATGGCCCAGGTAGACTATGACGCTAATTTCAATAAGGGCATCAAGGGCCATGAAAAGATTTTCCGGGTAGAGATAAATCCGGGAGAGGAGTATGACTGGCAACTGTGGATGGCGCGTCCGCTGGCGGAACTGATAGGAAACAGTTCTACACACATCCGGGATATCTCCATACAGCCGACCTACGTATCCAGCTACGACCTGACAGTGAATGAGCACCGGTTCCACGAAAAGGTACGGTTCGGGTTCGGCAATTTCATCCGCCTCTTTCATCCACAGATAATTGCCGGTTCGGAAGCGGCCATCGAGCAGCCGCATACACTGCTGATACCGGAATCGATGGCACTGCGGCTCTTCCAGACCAGGGATGCGGTAGGTAAACAGTTGTTTTTCAACAAGCAGGATGAATGGACTGTGGGAGGAGTTTACCGGGATTTTCCTGAAAACTCGCTGATAGGCGACTGTATTCTGATTACCCTTAATCCTCAGGAGAATAAAGACAATTGGAAAAACTGGAACTACTTTTGTTTTCTTTCCCTGGACGATGCCGCTCATGTCCGACAGGTAGAATCAGATATCAAGGAAGAACTCTCCCAGTTTCTTGCAGCCTCTGGGGAAACCATCGAGGGACTGCCTGAAATCCGGCTGACTTCCATCGCAGACAGTCATTTCTCTCCGGTAGGCAACAAAGGGGCAAGCAGTCGCACTACGGTCTACCTTCTGTGCTGCATCGCCTTCCTGATTGTGGGAATCGCCGGTATCAACTACATGAATTTCTCACTGGCGGAAACACCCATGCGCATCAAGAGCATCAATACGCAGAAGGTACTGGGAGCCACTACCGGTTCACTCCGTGCCGGCCTGCTGGCCGAATCGGTGCTAATCAGTCTCTGTGGCTTCGTACTGGCCATGTGCTTCCTCTGTCTGCTCAAGGATACCGGCCTGCAGGAACTGGTTTCTGCCACTCTGAGCCTGTCCAAGCATCCTCGTCTGGTGGGAATTACCTTAGGCATCAGCCTGCTGATAGGCATACTGGCAGGCATTTATCCGGCCTGGTACGTGACCTCCTTCCCCACTGCCCTGGCTCTGAAAGGTTCGTTCGGACTCTCCCCTAAAGGAAAGTTGCTGCGAACGGGACTGGTCTGCTTTCAGTTTCTGATTTCCTTCATACTGATCATCGGAGTAGGAATCATGTATCAGCAGAGCAACTACATACGGACTTCCGAATACGGATACGACAAGGAGGCCATCCTCATCGGCAATATGAACACGGAAAGCAAACGGCAGAAGGAAGCCATTGTCAGCGAACTGACCCGGATTCCGGGAGTGGAAGGAGTGGCCTTTTCCCAGTTTGTCCTGAGTTCGGGAGACGATTACATGAGCTGGGGACGAGGAAGCGGTGACAGGAATATCTTCTTCGACGTACTGCCGGTTGACTCCCGCTACCTGGAGGTCATGGGCATCCGCATTACGGAAGGACGGAACTTCAGACAGGGTGACGGAGATGTGTATATTTTCAACGAGGCAGCCCGTACCAAATATCCCTGGCTCAAGGTGAATGAGCCCATCAATCCCGGAGACTACACGGTGGTCGGATTCTGCGAAAACATCCGGTTCAGTACGTTCCACAGCGATGACACCACCCGCCCCATGGCTTTCTTCCTCTATGGAAAAGACCATGAAGGATGGCCGGGAGACAACTTCCTCAATGTCCGTATTGCCCGGGGACAGGATAAAGTGGAAATCATCCGTACCCTGCAAGAGGCAATGAAAAAGTTCAGTCCCGGACACGACTTCAATTTCCGGTTCATCGACAAGATTTTGGACAATACCTACCGCAACGAACTCCGGTTTGTCCGGCAGTTTTTCCTGTTTTCCCTGCTGGCCATCGTCATCTGCATAATCGGCGTCTTCGGACTGACCCTGTTCGAAAGTGAATACCGCCGCAAGGAAATCGGCATCCGGAAAATCATGGGCAGTTCTACCCGGGAAATCCTGTACATGTTCAATAGGAATTACCTGCTGATTCTTACGGGATGCTTCCTTGTAGCAGCGCCTTTCGGATGGTGGATAGGACACGAATGGCTGCAAAGTTTCTCAGAGAAAACACCGATATGCGGCTGGATATTCCTGGCCTCGTTCCTGACGGTAACACTGATTACCTTGGTGACGGTAACGGTACAGAGCTGGAAAAATGCCTGTGAGAATCCGGTTCACAGCATCAAGACGGAATAAGCGGTCCGTCTTTGACACGTACTCTTTTGTTTTACTAAATAGATGCTTTCACGGAACAGTTCTTTCCTTGTCATTATATGATTCGGAAGAACTGTTCCTTTTTTTCTGGAATAAGGAAAAATTGCGTACCTTTACCTCCGTACAACCACATAGGCAATATCTTCAATTATTTTAAATAAATCTTTACATATGAAAAACTTTTTACTCACATGCGGCTTTCTGGGAGCCTTCGGAACTTCCTTTGCCCAAGAGCTTATCTTACCCCAACCGTCCGTACAGCCCAGTCGGGCACAACAGGAGCAGATTGCACGGAAATACGGAATGTTCATCCACTTTGGCATCAATACGTTTCATGACGAAGAATGGACCGACGGAAGCAAGCCGGCCTCTTCGTATGCACCTTCTGCCATCGATGCGGAACAGTGGATACGTACCGCCAAAGAGGCAGGAATGAAATACGTGATACTGATTGCCAAACACCATGACGGCTTCTGCCTGTGGGACAGCCGTTACACGGAATACGACGTGGCCAGCTCCGGCAATCCGACAAACGTCATCGAGGCCGTTGCCAGGGCTTGCCGGAAATACGACATCGGACTGGGACTGTATTATTCGTTGTGGGACAGAAAGGCCAATGCCGATGTAGAAGACTGGAAGAAAGACGAGGCATACAACCAGTATATGCTGAACCAGCTTACGGAACTGATGGATATCGTAGACGACTATACGAAGGTAGTGGAATTCTGGTTCGACGGAGGATGGGTAAAGCAGAACTACCGCTGGCCCGTGATGGACATCTACCAGACCATCAAGCAGAGGATGCCGGAATGCCAGGTGGGAGTAAACTGGACCATCGGTGCCCCGGAGAATGCGGATAAGCACCCGGTACTTCCGCAAGAGCAGAAAGAGGGATATCCGATACGGTATTTCCCCAGTGACTTCCGCTTGGGTGACCCCTATCTTCCAACGGACAACGATCCGAAAATATTCGTCCACAACGGACGGCAGTATTATATGCCCTGGGAATCGACCGTCTGTATCAGCAAGCGCTGGTTTTACAATACCACCGACAACGAGTTCAAGTCGGTCGATGAACTCGAAAAACTTTTCTGCCAAAGTACCAAGAACGACAATATCCTGATCCTGAACTGTCCTCCCAACAGGGACGGCAAACTGAGAGACCAGGATGTCAACATTCTGAAAGCACTGTATAAACGGATAAAGAAGTATTTGTAACACATTACATAACAACCCTCTTTCTATATATCTGAAAAAGCAGGGTCCTTTCTATTTTTTCAGATATATAGAAAGAGGAATTCTCGACTAAAATATCTACCTTTGTCGAGGACTGCCGCACAAGGTCCTACGACCATTACAGACAGCAGTCCGGCAATAAACAATAATTAATTCAAATACCATGAAATCCAACACAGTAATTAAACTATTTTGCTTTTCATCAGTAGGAGTTTCATCGCTGGCTCTTACTTCGTGTTCCGAACCTCAGAAACAGGACGAACGTTTCAATATTGTCTATATCATGACCGATGACCATACGGCGCAGATGATGAGTTGCTACGACAACCGCTATGTGGAGACGCCCAACCTGGACCGTATTGCAGCGGAAGGAGTAAAATTCACCAACAGTTTTGTAGCCAACTCGCTGAGTGGTCCGAGCCGTGCCTGCATGCTCACGGGCAAGCACAGCCATGCCAACGGATTCTATGACAATACGACCTGTGTATTCGACGGTTCGCAACAGACCATGCCGAAGCTGCTGCAGCAGGCAGGATACCAGACAGCCATCATCGGAAAATGGCACCTGGAAAGTCTGCCTACCGGATTCGACTACTGGGAGGTCCTGCCCGGACAGGGGGATTACTACAATCCGTCTTTCATCGAAATGAACAATGATACGGTGACCGAAAAGGGATATCTGACCAACCTCATTACCGACAAGAGTATCAACTGGCTGGAGAACCAGCGCGACAAGAACAAGCCTTTCTGTCTTTTCATCCATCACAAGGCCTGCCACCGCGACTGGCTGCCGGAACTGAAGTACCTGTCGCTGTATGAGGACAAGACCTTTACCATGCCCGACAACTTCTACGATGACTATGAGGGCAGGGAAGCGGCCAAGACTCAGGAGATGAGTATCCTGAAGGACATGGACATCATGTATGATACCAAAATGTACGATCCGAAAGGTGAGTCACGGCTGAAAGCTACGTACGAAAAGCTGATCGGCCGTCTGGATCCGGAAGACCGTAAAGTATACGATGCCTTCTATCAGCCTATCATCGATGAGTTCTACAAGAAGAACCCGCAGGGAAAGGAACTGGCCGAATGGAAGTACCAGCGTTACATGCGCGATTATGCGAAGGTGCTGAAATCGTTTGACGATAATGTAGGAAGGGTGCTCGACTACCTGAAAGAACATGACATGCTGAAAAATACCCTGATTGTCTATACTTCCGACCAGGGATTCTATATGGGTGAACACGGATGGTTCGACAAGCGTTTCATGTACGAGGAATCCATGCGTACCCCGCTGATCATGCGTCTGCCGGACAATATGGCACAGAAGGCCAAGGGAGATATTCCGCAGATGGTACAGAACATCGACTATGCTCCTACGTTCCTGGAACTGGCCGGTGCAGAGATTCCGGAAGACATACAGGGAGTTTCACTGCTGCCGCTGCTTAAGGGCGAGAAACCAGCCGACTGGCGCAAGTCGCTGTACTATCATTTCTATGAGTATCCGGCCGAACACATGGTGAAACGTCATTACGGAGTACGTACAGAACGCTACAAACTGATTCATTTCTATAACGACATCGATGCGTGGGAACTGTACGACCTGCAGGAGGATCCGAAGGAAATGAACAACCTGTATGGTAAGGCGGGTTACGAGAAAATCACCGAGGAACTCAAGGCGGAACTGGTAAGACTGCAGACACAGTACCACGATCCGATAGAGGAAAAACTGAAGAAATAAGATTTCAAAGACGGATATCTGATAATAACGGACGGCTCCGGCAGGCAGAGTTCAGGCTCTGCAGACTGCCGGGGTCGTCCGTCTTTTTATGCATCTCTGCGGCGGACAGTGCTTGTCCCCTGAAATTCACGCGCCAGCGGATAGAACTCGAACTTCTTCAGGAGATACTCCATCTGGTCCAACGACCGGGACACCCCGTCCGGGGAGGGCAACTCCCTGCACTTGAACACTGCCGTCAGCAGTCCGTTATAAGGTATTAGGTTCTGGCAACTCTCTTTATCACGGCAGTATACCTCCCACTCTGTCCAGAACGCAGCCGTCAGCCGTTTTTCGGCATCCATCCATTTCCGTTCGGTACCGGGCATAGGAGCAAAATATACTCCCGCAACAAAACATTCGTAGGTGTGAAGGGTCTTTCCCTTCAGGCTCATTTCCGGCACCATTGTATAGGCAATCTCAAACTGCACGTCGTTCCGGAAAAGCATATAGTTGGAGAAACGATAGCAGTACACTTCGGTGACACCGGGGAAGTAACGGCCTATGAAATCCTGCAGTTTCCGGGTAATCTTTCCGGAAAGCACAAAAGAGTAGTAATAGGAAACCAGCCAGATGAAGGGCATAAAAACGATAAAGGGAATCCAGACAGAGCCGCTCATCAGCACCCAGTCCATTTCCTCTCCACTCTTCCAGACATGATACAGAAAAGATACAAGTATCACTATTCCGCTGGCCAGTACAGGAATACCGGTGTACAGGGTGGTGAGTTTCCACCATTTCCAGCGGGAAGTGTACAACAGGTGCTCACCTGCAAAAACATGCTTGAAATATTCCTTGAAAGACAGGTTGTCTCCTTTGATATAAGTAGGGGTTGTCTTGATCATAAACGTCTGCAATTTAAAATTACCGAAATAACAAATTTACGAATAATCTTCCTGACTGCCAATTCCTTTTCCTGAATATCAGTAAATAAAATCCGGAATGATTTCTTTCGTTCTCCAACCTCCGTATGCGGG
>OHQR01001364.1_pt1 | contig 12825 bp, 11 predicted proteins | sample 1578191 | NCBI WGS metagenome assembly OHQR01 (sample SAMEA3879577, study PRJEB24766) | human gut metagenome | biome: human-associated habitat; feature: feces | place: USA | collected 1985/1987 | reverse complement strand
AGGGCTGCCCTCAGTAAGTGATGTTGATGTCTGGGTCTCGCGCAACAGGAATCTTCGAACCGTGTCAGGTCGGAGACGAAGCAGCACTAAGGGGAATCTCCTGTGTGCCGTGAGGGTGCCTGGGCTGAGTTAACTGCTGAGGTAACGTCTATGGTGACGCTTCGAAGGAAGATCGCATGGATTTTTTTATTTTTAACATTATTTATTAAAAATTTAAAAAAATATAGCAAAATCCCACAAAAGATGTTATCATCAAGTATGATACTTTTGCAGTGTTATTATGCGCTGCAGAATAGTGATTTCCAAGGGGCGAAACGGATATGAATTACGCTGAAGTAATTGATTTTGTAAAGGAACAGACAGCCGTTAATGGTAGGCCGCCTAATTATCCATTCAGGAGCAGATTTGAACATACTATGCGGGTGTATAGATGGGCGATAAAGCTTCAGTCGAAGTTAGGTGGAGATCTGGATATAATAGTTCTCGCGGCACTTCTTCATGATGTGGGCTGGGATGACGAGAGACCACATGGGGAGGTCGGAGCAGAGATAGCTGTCAATTATCTTGACAGTCTGGGAGTCGATCCACAGAAGATAGCCAAGATAGGCGAGATAATCATGATCCATGAGGAGAAGGATACTGATGCAGATCTGTCACTTGAGTGCAGGATAGTTATGGATGCAGACCTGCTGGATGAAGTGGGAGCGATCAGTGTTCTGTGGGATTCCATGGCTACGGCTATAGAGGACGAGGCAAGCTATAAGCGCGCATATTACAGAATCAAGAATTTTTATAAGATCAATAAACCAAAGATCAAGAGATGTAAGACGGAGGCTGGACGACTTGAGTACAGCAAACGCATGCAGCTCCTTGAGGATTTCATATTCCAGCTTGAGAAAGAACTGTTCTAGTATCGATTGATGAATTTGATTGTGGATAGGAGAGATAATTATGAAGACATTTGTTAAGATCCTTGTAGCCATTATTGTGGTAGCAGCTATCTGTGGCGGTGTGTATCTGGTTCTTCCTGAGACAGCTCAGATATTTGTAAAGGGTAATATTCAGTATCGTACTAACGATGAGGCAAAGGACAAGATAGACAGCCTTAAGAAGAATGAGATCGTCTATACAGATGTACAGAGCAACGGAACAGAGAAGAAGGTTCCTACAGGTGTTACATATGGAGACGCTCTTGATAAGAAGGCCAAGACAACAGTATGGTATTATGAGGACACAACAAACGGTGGATTCAGAATCACATATTATGGAACAAAGGTCAGCATGGATCTTGCAAAGTATGGTTCAGATGGAACATATATAGACAAGACACTGAAGGCAGTATTTGATTTCCCTGCAGGCGGAAAGAGTACAGTTACATTGTACATAGGAGATGAGCAGTGTGACGATGCGATGAAGGCTGCTGTACTTCAGGCTCTGGCTAACTAATAATAGTTAATATACAATAAAGCTCCACACCGACTATGATTTAGACGGTGTGGAGTTTTATTTTGCCTTTTTATAATTGCTTTTGCAGATCTTATGCAGATCAGTCGTGGCTGTTTACGAGATCCTCTATCATGTTGATGATGATTCCCGTTGAGTCGGTCAGGTTGCTGGACTCCATAGCCTGGATATATTTCTCTTTGTTGTTGTACACTTCATTTATTCCGGCGAACAGGGAATCTGTGTTCAGCTCTTCCTCCTGGATCACATAGCTGTATCCTCTCTTCTCAAATGACTGGGCGTTGAGAATCTGATCACCTCTTGATGCAGCCTTTGACAGAGGAATGAGGATGTTCGGTTTTCTGAGTGCGAGAAGCTCACAGATGGCATTGGCTCCTGCACGTGAGATGATGATATCGCACAGTGCAAGCATGCTTGCAAGTTCCTTCTTTACATATTCGTACTGGACATAGCCCTTCTTATCCTTGAGGGATTCATCCAGATTGTCCTTGCCGCACAGGTGGATGACGTTGAAGGTCTCCAGAAGACGGTCGATATTGTCTCTTATTGCGTTGTTGATTATGACGCTTCCTGAACTTCCGCCCACGATAAGGAGAACAGGCTTGTTGTCAGTGAAACCGCAGTAGTTATATGCAAATGCGGAATCGCCGCGGAAAAGTTCCTCTCTGATAGGGGTTCCGGTTACGACTGCCTTGCCCTCAGGGAAGAGATCCTTTGTCTCAGGGAAGTTACAGCATACCTTTGTCGCCTTTGGAAGGGCGAGCTTATTTGCAAGGCCGGGAGTCATATCTGATTCGTGTATCACCACAGGGATACCTGCTGAGTGTGCGGCAAATACCACAGGGACTGTGACAAATCCTCCCTTTGAGAATACTACATCAGGCTTGAGCTCTTTCATGAGCTTCTTTGCTTCAGATATTCCTTTAAGTACCTTGAACGGATCTGAGAAGTTCTTCATTGAGAAGTATCTTCTGAGCTTTCCTGAAGCTATGCCGTGATAAGGGATGCCCATCTATAAGCTTTTTTTCCATGCCGTCATATGAACCGATGTACTGGATGTCATATCCGTGCTTCTTCAGCTCCGGCATAAGTGCCATGTTTGGTGTGACATGACCTGCTGTACCGCCGCCTGTCAATATAATTCTCTTCATAATGATTGTTAATCCTCCTGTTACTGTGCTGAAGCCAGATACTGCTTGAGTGCCTGAGCCAGTTGATCCGGGCATGAAGTCGGCTTGAAACCGCAGGTTGTGCCCTCGAGTCTGGCGATGACGTCCTCTGGCTTCATGCCTTCTACGAGAGCTCCGATACCCTTGAGGTTACCATTGCATCCTCCGGTGAACTTTACATCATGCAGCCTGCCATCGATGACGTCAAAGTTGATCTCGACAGAGCAGGTTCCTTTAGTCTTATAAACCATAACAATACCTCTTTTCTATTGTACTTAACCAATCATTTTAATATTCGCTGATACATTCTAAGATATATGTATCCTGCTTTTTTCATCTTGAAGTATATCAAAAGAGCATGCAAAAGACAAACATTTGTCGAGCGAAAATAATTGTATACCCCGGAATGTCGCTCATATAATACTACCATCCGGACCGGCCAAACGGATGTGGGGTTAAGCCCTGACAGGATATGATCGAATAATTGAAAAGAGAGGGAAAACTATGTTTGAAATTTTGTTGAATCAGAATGTGTGTATGTATGTGATGATAGTGTGTGGGTGTATAGGGCTGACAGGACGGGCTGTGATGAGCAGTTATCTTGCAAGACTGGCAAAGGCGGCTGAGCGCATGGGAACGACGCGGAAAAAACAATTGATGGAGATGCGCAGGCGGTATGAGGATATAACATCGCTGGATGTGAACATACATGACACTGCCGCATTTGTGGACAAGTACATAGACAGGCTGAAGATAGGTTTTATACCGATAAATGTGTGGAATGGATTTGTGAAAAATATGGGATTGGCCGCAGCTGGGACAGGCATATTTGCAGCGGCGTATCAATATTATGTAGTAGGCGATGGCGTGGAGACATTGAAGATGCTGGGGTGTGGACTGGCAGCCTGCATAGTGCTGGTGGCTGCTCATAACCAGTGGAATTGTGAATGGCATATGAGGACTCTGCGTGACAGCGCCAGAAATTATCTGGGCAACAGCCTGGCAAACAGATTGAAAAAGGAAGAAGAGAAACAGACAACGAAGCAGGATACTGTTGAGGCCATGGCAGCATGCAGTGAGACAGATGAAAATGACAGGATAAAAAGAAAGGCGAAGCCTGCGCGGAAAGCACAGCGGAGTGATAAGTCAGATTATGATGCTCTGCTTGACGGAATAATGAAGAAAATGCTTGCGGACGGATAGCAGGGGTGTTGATGAGCAGGTGCGTGGCAGATGAAATGCAGGTGAAAGCCGCCTGCAGAAGCCAATAAATTCAGGATGGTAGATAGTGAGAAAGCTGTACTTGATAGCAGGACTGTATGCTGCCTGCGTGATCGGAGCCGTGCTCAGCGGATGCTCCATATATGACAAGGAGGATCTGTCCAAGATGGTGGCGACTCCGGGGGACGCAGAGTGTCAGGCGGACGGTGCGAAGAATGGGGAAGGTGATGCGGAAGGAAAAGAAAAATCGGGAGACAAGACGGAAGATGCGGAGAGTAACACGGACACAGACGGGGAGAGTCAGGGTGAGGATATGACCAGACTCAGGGATTACAGCCAGATATCGACAAAGAAATATTCATGGTACATAGTGCGGGACAAAAATCATGGAATGAGTGGCTGTGACAACAGCTTTCCGCTGGAGCAGTACGATGCGTTCTACAGAGCAGATGCTGGATGTGCTCAAAAAGCACAATGCAAAGGGCTGCTTCTTCGTGACGATGACTTACATAAGGGACAATCCGGATATAGTAAAGAGGATGAAGGAGGAGGGACATCAGGTGGGAAACCACACGGTGCATCATCCGTGCATGCCGGAGAAGAGTGTGGAGGAGCAGAAAAGTGAGTTAAAGGAGTGCTCAGACTTTATGAGGAATGAAACTGGGTATGAAATGGATATGTATTTCAGACCGCCGAGCGGTGAGTACAGTGAACAGGTTCTGCAGCTGGCTAAGGATATGGGGTATAAGACCATATTCTGGAGTATGGCTTACCTTGATTATGATGTGAACAATCAGCCGGGGACGGACTATGTCATTGATCATTTTGCGAAATATCATCATCCGGGAGCCATTCCTCTCATACACAATGTGTCGTCGTCCAATGCGCAGGCACTTGATACGGTTCTCACAAACCTGGAGAAGGAGGGATATGAGTTCAGGTCTTTGAATGAGATGAAAATTGAATAGTAGTATCAGAAACAGAAGCTCTCTGTGCGGATCATGCTGATCCGAACGGAGAGCTTTTGTGTATTGGCAGTGCGATCTGTGTGATATAAGCATCTTTATTTGCTCCGTGGGTTGGAGGACCCTCCATAAATGAATTGCGAAAATAACCACAGGTCGCAAGATTGTTTTCTTTTGCATAGTCCAATAGTTTTTTCTGGACAGTGTCGAAATTTTCATATGGACCACGATAGTATATACAGATAGCTGCAGTCTGTGGAAGTTTTTTTATGTGTTCGTCATTGGTGTCAGGATCTGCTGCGACAGGTATGACATATCTTCCTTCGGATGTTGATTCGACAAAAACCTCTGTACACATTTTGCCTGTGGTGTCCAGTTGATATTTTTTTGTTGCCTCGATAAAGGTCTTGCGCAGATCTTCAGTTTTTCTGGCCAGATCAGAGTCTTTGAACTCCTGACAAAATGCAGTGAATGAGGGAAGAGTGGTAAAATGGATCTCCGGTTCTGATGTCTGGGACTGACGCAGCTGAAGCTGGGCTATGCACAGATCCAGCTGGGAACGGAGCGCAGTCATACGTTCAATGACATCCTCAAGCTTTTCGGTATTATTGAAGTACTTGTTAATCTCGGATAACGATAATCCTAGTCCCTGAAGAACTTTTATAATTCGTATATGTACGATGTTATCGGCAGAGTAGTAGCGGAAACCGCTGCTCTCATTTTTGTATGCGGGTGTCAGAAGCCCCAGGTCTTCGTAGTTTAACAGCATTCTTCTTGTCACTCCAAGCATTTTAGTGACTTCCCCAATTTGATATAGATTTTTATTTGCGTGATTCATATGATTTCCCTCCCCTTAAAAATAGACAAAAAAAATTGTGAATATTGCATAAATACCGCAAAAATATTGTTGACTTGAACATTGATGTACGAATTATAATTATCATAAATTGTTAAAGGGAAAGAGTCAAGAATTAACAGGAGGTAATGGTTGCAGAGAGAAAACATTAACGGACACACGAAAAAGAGGTTTTATTGAGAAAGAGAGGGAAGTGTATGAAAGAAAGAATTCTATGCAGAAAAGTTATGGCATGGCTCATGACAGCTTTCATGGTCATAACGTGTTTGATTTCGATAGGTGGTAAGAATACTGCCTACGCAGCGGCTATGGAGAATATCAAGGTAACAGACGTGGATATAAGCACAGATGGACATATGAGAGGTCTCAAGTGGGGGTGGACAACCAGCGGTTATGCCAGCGCGAGTTGCAAGCTTGGCATTCAGTCTGAGAAGTTCACGACTGGAGATCTCACAAACTTTGGTGATTATCTGAGCAGCCATAGGTACAGTGGATGGGCGAGTGCCGAGTCACCTGAAGGCTGCGGATTTAAAGGCTGGATAACAGAGAACTCGTTCTCAAGGAGTTCAGGTACATATGACAGAACGGATACCATTTCCGGAGAGGGAATAGATATGGGTACCACGGGTGTGTATTATCTGTATACGTGGACATATTACAATGGTTATGTATTCCCTGATATTTACATAGGAAGTATTGATCTGAATGCTGGCAAGATCGTGGACGCCAGCGGCAATGAAATAACATTTCAGATCGGTGGCTTTTCAGGCGGAGGCAATACAGATCCTTCGGAGGAAGAAGTTGTATTCATGAACAATGGATATCCATATGGCAAGAATATGACAAATAGTTCAATCACTCTCGTTATGGACGTGACAGGGGAAGCTGCAACATATCAGTGGCAGAGCGCAACCAGTAAGCGTGGACCATTTACAGATATTGAAGGTGCAAATGGAAGTACATATACGTTCACCCCGACTCATGGATACTGGTACAGGTGCGTGGTGGATGGTACAGCCAGCAGAGCGGTAAAGGCAGTTATCCCTACCAGTGACAATGGAAATACGTGGACAAAGCCAAATACTTGCTGGTATATAAGCAATGGAGTTATGGCTTACATGGCCAATGACAAAGGGGTTGATATTGTTGGCTTGTATACCAAGGACGGAAAGAACTATATGCTTGGAACAAGCTACGACAAAGTATGGAGATTGTACAGCAGAAGCGATTCAGAGCCTTCAGCAGAAACGGCTACATCACAAGTATCTGTGGCTTCGCTTGCAGCTCTAAGATTGTCGTTTGATCCTATGAATACTCACGATCTGATTTTTGATGCTGAACTTGGTGAGGGACAGCATTCATTTGCAATAGGAGCGGATGCGAACATTGGAAATAGTATTACAAGCTCTGACAGTGCAGATGAAGCGGTGCTTGCTGCCACTGTCAAGAATGGTGAATTACAGCAGATAGCGATGATGGGAGTTGCTAAAGCGGCAGATGCGGCAGATGATACTCCATCATTTGTTCTTTCACCTATAACACAGGCAAGTAATTACTGGATCGGGGGCTATGATTCCAGAAGAATATTTGAGTACAATACAGGTTCATCAAGCTACATAAAGGAAACTGCTGAAATAAATGGTCAGAATGCTGCATCCCTGGTTGAAGGAATAGATTCGGGATTGACAATGTCATGGACAAATGTTGAAGATGGCGGACATATAGGTTTCAAATTCAGCGTTGGAGCGGTGGCTGATGTAGGAGCAGTTACAGGACAGGTTGATTATATAACAGAAAATCTGACAGAGCTTGATGGCGATACATCATATATCATCACTGTTGATGGCGAGTCATATGACATTGTGAGTGATATGTATGGTGATATAGCTCTTGAGGGAACAGATGATAACGACGTATCATATAGTTTGTTTGGTAAAAATATAAGTATCCGCAAGAAAGACAGTCAGGATACACCTGCTGATATAACTGTTGCAGCAAGACCGGAGGCACCATCTGCACCGAAGACTCTTGCAGACATACAGAATCCAACACCAGCCGATATGGAAAGTGCTGCAGACGGCGAAGGCGTTGAGATAGTAAGCGTGACTGGCGATTCTGTGACTGTAAGCCCGCTTGGCGGACAGCAGTATCAGTATTCGACGGATGGAGCGACCTGGACAGTTCTCGATGATCTGAATGTGTCAGATAATTATGTTATCTCAGGACTTGAAGAGAATCAGAGGGTATATGTTCGCACAAGATACGTGGCTAATACGACAAAACCAGCTTCATTGTGGTCAGATGCCAAGGCAGTCTCACGTGACCTGATCGTCGGAGTAACTGCAGAAGATACAACCTGCACTTACGATGGATTGATACATAGCCCATCTGTTACAATTGCAGATGGCCTGGATGGAGCTTCTATCCGTTATTCATTGGCAGCAGATGAGCCGTACACACAGACGGTTCCAGAACTTAAAAATGCCGGAACATATAAGGTGTATTACCTTGTTACAGCAGATGAGTGTTCACCGGTATTTGGCGATGTGACTGTGACTATCGAAAAGAAAACGATCACAGCGGATAAGGTAATCGTTGATGAAAATGCATATATACAGGGAATCCAGTTCTCAGGATTGCTGGATGGAGAAGAACTGGTATATGACGAGGATTATACTGTGGTACTGTGGGACGTTACACCAGGAATAGAGAAGGTTGTAACTACATACAGATTTGGGCTTGCAACTACGGGAAATGCAGCCAATTACATGCTTCAGAACAAGTCATGGGATATGGTTCATTATCATGACTGGACGTATGAGATAAAAGAAGGCCACAGTAACAAGATAATTGCATATTGCAATGAAACTGAGAATCCGGCACACTGCGCATATCAGGGCAGAAACGAGGCGGTCAGCTGTACTGTGACAGCAGAAAGCAGAGCGTATGACGGCACAGAATATGCAGGTGCAGTTGTTAATAACTGGATAACAGAGAAGACCGGAGAGGCAGCTGTTACATATTATGAGGGAACAGGTGACACCGATTATCCGGAAAATGAGAATGCGCCGGTAAATGCAGGTACTTATAAGTTTGTTGTGAAGATAGCTGATGTTACGGCATATGCAGAATTTGAAATACAGAGACTTGACCAGAATGTTGAATTTGATGTATGCAATTACACATTTGGCGACAGTGTAGAGGCTCCAGCGGTTACAGGAGCACAAGAGGATCCTGTTATAGAGTATTACTACACAACAGAGAACAGCAACACGGATGGAATATTGTGGGAGAACTCCAGATCGGCAGATCCGGGCACATATTATATGTATGCCAAGGTTTGTGCTACAACCAATTACAATGAGTATGTAACACAACCGGTTCAGTTCACAGTTGCAAAGAGAGAAGCTCCGACAGACATAACAGCGGCAGATATTGTAAAGACATATGACGGCAAGTCATATGGAATAACAGTTACAGGTGATATTCCAGAGGATGCGGTTGTGACGTATGGAACTTCTGAGGATGCATGCGATAAGACTGTAAGTCCGAAGTACAGTCAGGCTTCAGATGAACCGTACACTGTATATTATAAGGTTGCAGCAAGGGGATATGACACGATATCCGGACATGCAACTATCACCATCAACAGAAGACCACTTGCTGTATCGGGAATCAAAGCTACATCAAAGGCTTACGATGGACAGACAGAGGCAAAGCTTGACTATTCAGGCGTTGTTCTGAATGGTAAGGTCAGCGCAGATGTGATTGCAGTTACAGCTACAGGAACATTTGACAGTGCAGATGTGGGAACAGGCAAAACTGTAAGCATCACAGATATAAAGATCAGCGGAAAGACCGCTTCAAACTATGTACTTACAGAAGATGCCCAGCAGCAGACAGCAAAGGCAGATATCACTCCTGCGGGAACAACTCTTACTGTAGAAAAGGTTGGAGCTAAGACATATGGAGGTGCAAAGTTTGCCCTCGATGTGAAGTGCAGTAGAAATGACAAGAAAACATTTACAAGCAGCAATACAAAGGTTGTCAAGGTGGATGGCACAGGCAAGGTAACTATAGTTGGTGCAGGCAAGGCGGTTGTGACAGTATCCGTTGCGGCAAATCAGAACTATAAGGCAGCAGCTGCAAAGGTTGCGATCACGGTAAACAAAAAAGCCATCAGAGTAACTGCAAATGACGCATCTAAGTATGAAGGCAAGGCGGATCCGAAGTTTACATTTACAGCGGAGGGACTTGTTGGCAAGGATAAGCTTACAGGAATTGTTCTCAAGAGAGCTGCTGGTGAGAAGTCCGGAACATACACGATCACAGCAAGCCAGAAGAAGGGTGCAAATCCAAACTACAATATAACATTTGCCATTGGCCGTCTTGTTATAAAGAAATCTCCAAATGTTGAACCTAGTGGAACAGAACTCTATAAGAAGACACTTCCGTTCTTCCTTATGAAAGGAAAGGGAACAGGAACAAGAATAGATCTGACATGGGATAAGGTCAAAGGTGCAACAGGATATGATGTATACTGGTCATACTATAATGGAAAGAACAACTTCAATAAGCTTGCTAATGTACCGAAGTCCCAGAAATATGCCGATAAGAACCTCAATAATAAGAGAGAATACAAGTATTTTACAGTCGCATACAAGATGTCGGGTGGCAAGAAGGTATATCTCGGCAGGACAAATACAGTCCATGTTGCAATGCCTTATGCAGCAAAGACAAATGTCCTGAAAGTTACTGTGAACAAGACCAAGGCTAACCTTGCAAAAGGTAAAACATTTAAGATCACCAAGAAGGTTAAGCTTGAGAATCCAAAGAAGAAGGCGTTAAACCATCTTACGAAGAAGGAAAGGTTCATAACATCCAATGCAAAGGTGGCAACTGTTTCATCTGCAGGAGTTATAAAGGCAGTGCGTAAGGGCACATGTACGGTTTATGTAATGTCTGAAAATGGTGTTTGTGCAAAGATCAAAGTGACGGTTAAGTAGTGCTTTAGACATGGTTATAATTGAAAACTCCTCCAAACCGGTTGTGGCTTTGGGGGAGTTTTTTGAGATTAATAGTTGATTATGGTATACCTATTTGCTAAAATTGATTCAATGTGAAAAATTTAATACAAGTAAGGAGAGAAAACAAATGGCACAGACAGTAAGTTTCGATTTTAAGAATGCAAAAGCCATGGCTACAGACGCTGATATCGCAGCAATCAAGGATCAGGTAGTAGCTGCAAAGGCAACACTTGTAAACAAGACCGGTGAGGGAAATGATTTCCTTGGATGGATCGACCTTCCAGTAGACTATGACAAGGAAGAGTTTGCGAGAATCAAGAAGGCAGCAGCTAAGATCCAGGCAGATTCAGACGTGCTTGTAGTAATCGGTATCGGTGGTTCTTACCTGGGTGCAAGAGCAGCCATCGAAGCTTTAAGACACAGCTTTTATAATTCAGTTGACAAGTCAATCCGTAAGACTCCTGAGATCTACTATGCAGGATCAAACATCAGCAGCACATACATGGCTCATCTGCTTCAGGTGATCGGTGACAGAGATTTCTCTATCAACATCATCTCCAAGTCGGGTACAACAACAGAGCCTGGTATCGCTTCAAGAATCTTCAAGAAGAAGCTTGTTGAGAAGTATGGCAAGGAGGGCGCAGCAAAGAGAATCTACGCCACAACGGACAAGGCAAAGGGAGCTCTCAAGACACTTGCAACAGAGGAAGGCTATGAGACATTTGTAGTTCCTGATGATGTAGGAGGACGTTTTTCAGTTCTCACAGCAGTTGGTCTTCTGCCAATAGCAGTAAGCGGTGCTGATATAGATAAGCTTATGGAAGGCGCAGCTTCAGCAAGAAAGGATTGTCTTGCACAGGACTTCGACGATTCAGATGCTATGAAGTACGCAGCAGTAAGAAATGTACTGTACAACAAGGGTAAGTCAATCGAGATCCTTGCTAACTTTGAGCCAGCACTTCACTATGTATCAGAGTGGTGGAAGCAGCTCTACGGCGAGAGCGAGGGTAAGGATGGCAAGGGACTCTTCCCAACAGCTACGGACTTTACAACAGACCTTCATTCACTTGGACAGTTCATCCAGCAGGGTTCACAGAACCATTTCGAGACAGTTATCAATGTTGTTAACCCAACATGTGAGATTGTTATGGAGGAAGAGGACTCAGATCTTGATGGACTTAACTATCTTGCAGGCAAGACAGTTGATTTTGCAAATAAGAGTGCTATGAACGGAACTATCCTTGCACACGCAGATGGTGGAATTCCTATCATCCAGATCAACATCGACAAGATTGATGAGTTCACTCTCGGTGAGCTGTTCTACACATTTGAGTTTGCATGTGGTGTGAGTGGATACACACTTGGTGTAAATCCATTCAATCAGCCAGGTGTTGAGAGCTACAAGAAGAACATGTTCGCTCTTCTCGGCAAGCCGGGCAACGAGGAGCTTGGCAAGAAGCTTCTTGCAAGAATCAACGGTTAATAGATCTTTACAGATTAATATATAAGAGATGCAGGTGTGTTTTGCCACACCTGCATTTTTTTGCAATTCTATATTTCTTGTAATCAGAATCGCACAATGTTATACTTATGAAGTGTATAGGCTCAGAATTGAGCCTGATCATTTGCATTGTGAATGGAAGGATAAGAAGGGCAGTGACATATGAATGAAAAGAGAGATGTAGAGGGGCTGTACAACCGATATAGACAGGTTCCATTGTATCTGATAGGAATGTTTTGTCTGATGACAGTGTTCATGTATTTTGTCGGAATAGGAGCCGGCGTTATAGCCACCATTTTTACGGCAGTATACGGAGCGGTGAGCATTGTTGTTTTCCTGAGGATGAATGCTTTGTCCCGCGACAGATATGTGGAATTTGCCATGGAGCACGGCAAGATGCAGAAGGAGCTCATAAAGGAGTTCCCGGTTCCGTACGCATTGCTTGACGAGGATGGAAAAGTTGTGTGGGTGAACGACGAGTTCTCAGGTATAACGGAGACCAGTAAGAGAAAGCTCATGAAGCTGAATATAGTTCAGGTATTTGAGGAGGTTACCGAGGAGAGTCTTCCTTATCAGGAGGATGTCACCGAGGGAGAGATAGCATTTAACGGAAGAGAATACC
>OHQR01001356.1_pt1 | contig 12907 bp, 10 predicted proteins | sample 1578191 | NCBI WGS metagenome assembly OHQR01 (sample SAMEA3879577, study PRJEB24766) | human gut metagenome | biome: human-associated habitat; feature: feces | place: USA | collected 1985/1987 | reverse complement strand
GAGCATTACATCAGCGGAAATGCTGTCGAATCCCGCCTGCCGCGCCTGGACAATAAGTTCCTCCACCTGCTTTGCGTTGTGGAGCCTGCCCAGCTTTTTCAGCTCGTTATCCTGAAGCGACTGCACGCCTACGGAAATGCGGTTCACGCCTGCCCGCCGCATTATCCGGAGGGTCTCCGGCGAAGCGGACGCGGGGTTGCATTCTGCGGAAATCTCCGCTCCTGGAATGGTGCTGACCGCCTGCAAAATCCCCGGCATGTACTCCGCTATGAGGTTCGGAGTTCCTCCTCCGAAATACACCGTGTCAAACTGCTCCGGATATTCCCGTAGATTCCTTACCACCGCCGCGGCGTAGTTCTCCAGGAGGTCGCCGCGCCCCGCCGTGGAGTAGAAATCGCAGTAGGGGCACTTCCTCACGCAGAATGGAACGTGTATATAAAGCCCGCGGAAATCACTCATCATCGAGCTTGAGCACAGCCATGAACGCCTCCTGCGGAACCTCGACGGTACCGAAGGCTCTCATGCGCTTCTTGCCCTCCTTCTGCTTCTCGAGCAGCTTCTTCTTTCGGGTGATATCGCCGCCGTAGCACTTTGCGAGGACGTCCTTGCGCAGAGCCTTGATGGTCTCGCGGGCGATTATCTTGCCGCCGACAGCCGCCTGTATCGGAATTTCGAACATCTGCCGCGGGATATGCTCCTTGAGCTTCTCCGCCATCTTGCGGGCGCGCTCGTACGCCTTATCGGCGTGGACGATGAACGACAGCGCGTCGATAACGTCGCCGTTGAGCAGTATATCCAGCTTCACCAGCTTGGACGGAACAAATCCCATCATCTCATAATCGTAGCTTGCGTAGCCGCGGGTGCGGGATTTCAGCACGTCGAAGAAGTCGTAGACTATCTCGTTGAGCGGAAGCTCATAGTGCAGGTCGACGCGGGTCTGGTCGATGTATTTCATGTCACGGAACACTCCGCGCCTGTTCTGGCACAGCTCCATGATGTTCCCGACGTAATCCGACGGGGTGTAAACATGAGCGTTTACCATCGGCTCGTACGCCTGCGCTATCTCGGAGGGGTCGGGGTAGTTTGTGGGGTTGTCGATCATCTTGAAGGAGCCGTCGGTCATTTCTATCTTGTAGACAACGGACGGCGCGGTCGTGATGATGTCGAGGTTGTATTCACGCTCAATGCGCTCCTGGATTATCTCCATGTGGAGAAGCCCGAGGAATCCGCAGCGGAAGCCGAAGCCCAGCGCGATGGAGGTCTCCGGCTCGAAGCTCAGCGAAGCGTCGTTGAGCTGGAGCTTTTCCAGCGCGTCGCGGAGGTCTACGTACTTTGCGCCGTCCGACGGGTAGATACCGCTGAACACCATCGGGTTTACCTCGCGGTAGCCGGGAAGCGGCTTTTCCGCAGGTCTGTCAGCGGAAGTTACAGTATCGCCGACCTTGGTCTCACCGATGGACTTGATGGAAGCCGCGATGTATCCAACCTCGCCCGCCTTGAGTCCGGAGCAGGGCACAAGCTCGGTGGCGCCCATAACGCCGGTCTCCACAACGGTGAATTCCGCGCCGGTCGCCATCATTCTGATACGGTCGCCGGGCTTAACGGAGCCTTCCTTTACCCTGATGTAGGTGATAACGCCCTTGTAGCTGTCGTAGTAGCTGTCGAATATCAGTGCCTGAAGCGGAGCCTCAGTGTCTCCCTTCGGCGCGGGTATGGACTTCACCACTGCCTCCATTACCGCGTGGATGTTGATACCCATTTTCGCGGATATTTCGGGGGCGTCCTCGGCGGGAATGCCTATTACGTTCTCTATCTCCTCCTTGACCTGCTCGGGGTGCGCGGAGGGGAGGTCTATCTTATTGATGACCGGGACCACCTCCAGGTCGTTTTCTACTGCGAGGTAGGTATTCGCAAGGGTCTGCGCCTCAATGCCCTGGGAGGCGTCAACGATGAGCAGAGCGCCCTCGCACGCAACCAGCGAGCGCGAAACCTCGTAGTTGAAGTCCACGTGGCCGGGGGTGTCGATAAGGTTAAAAATGTAGTCCTCGCCGTCGTCCGCATGGTATTTCAGGCGGACTGCGCGCGCCTTGATGGTGATACCGCGCTCGCGCTCGATATCCATATTGTCAAGGATCTGCTCCTCCATGTCGCGGAGCGCGACGGTCTGGGTCTGCTCGAGGATACGATCGGCAAGGGTGGATTTGCCGTGGTCGATGTGTGCGATTATGCAGAAATTGCGTATCTTGGAAAGATAGCTTGTATCAGCCATGTATTTTGATTCCTTTCAGATGGTTTTTTACTGATCTTCGACGTATTCCGTGTCAAGGTGCCACTCCAGGCGCTCGAGTATGGTCTGGAAGTTGTCTACCGTCTCATAGGGCATTACAAAGCCCTTCCACGCGTCGTTCTTGAGGAGCTGGCGCACGACATAAAGATCGTTCTTGCGGGAGGTCGCGCTCTCGGTGTAGTCGCGAAGTGGCGCGAATACGCCGTACTGCCCCTCGAGCCTGTAAAGTATGAACTCCCCGAACTGATAGACCTTCAGCGCGTTGCCCTCTGCAAGGAGCTTCACCGTGGTGGTCTCCATATCCGGCGCGGATTCGTTCAGCACGAAGTACACCTCGGGGACTTTCAGCAGGTGGGCGTCATTGTGCTCGCCGGCTACGTTGTCGTAATCCGCTTCGTTAAACGTAAACTCCTCGCTGTTGTAAACGTAGAAATATGACGAAGGGTTCTGATAGCATTTTACTATAGTATAGGTGACGTCGCCGTCCCGCTTCGTGAACACCTCGTCATGCGGCGCGTAGAATATTCCGATCACGAATTTTATTCCCCACATGAAAAGCCCGGTGCACACCAGCACTATCAGCATGGGTAGAATTTTCAGGAAAGCCGCCTTCCCCTTTGACATTCCGGTGTACTCGCCGTCATGTTCCGGCTTCGCAGTTTTTTCCGGCTCTGCGGGGGATTCCTGCGCGGTAACTTCCGTTATTTCGGGGAGCTGCTCTTCCCGGGTGATTTTATCTTTATTTTCGCTCATGGTCGTCCTTTCAGCAGTTGCTTACAATATACGAAATTATTATAGCATATTTTCGGACAAATGTTAAGGGGGTAAAGGTGAAAATCTGAAAAAAATGCCGTTCTTACAGCGAGTAAACGGATTTTGCCGCCGATAAAAAAGTTTGGCATGACAAAATGTTGACAAATCGGGAGAAATAATATATAATAGGAAGATATGAGCGGATTTTCACCGCATAGAATTGGAGGAACAAAAGAATGAAACTGAGAAATATCATTTCCGCTGTTGCGGCTGCGGCTGTTGCAGCAAGCGCGGCAAGCCTCTGCGCATTCGCAGACGACCAGCCCGCAGGATACGTTTACTTTATGGCTGAAAAGACCACGCTCGGTCAGGGCTTCGAGGTCGAGCCGGTCAAGGTACCCTACTACGAGGGCGAGACAGGTCTCGACATCGTTGAAAGAGCCGCTGAGATCAAGACCGAGGACGCCGGCTACGGCGCGTTCATCACCGCCTTCGCTGATACCGACAGCAACGATGTCGTGCTCCCCGAGACCATTGCAGAGGTTTGTACAATAGCCTCCGGCAGAACCGAAGAAGGCTGGCTGAGCGCATACGACTACACAGCGGAAAGCGGCTGGACATACTTTGTAAACGACGAGTACGCTCAGGTCGGCATTGCTGACTACACCCCCGCTGACGGCGACGTTGTAGTATTCTCCTTCACCGTTTACGGCTACGGCGCTGACCTCGGCGTTGACAACTCCTCCTGGGGCGGAGCGGCCGCACTCAAGGAGCAGGTAAAGACCGCTGAGCTCGTAAAGCTCTTTGCCGACAACAAGGATCTCCTTAACGGCAGCGACGAGCAGGCATATGCATTCACCGCAGCAGGCGAGGCTCTGGCACAGTACGAATCCACACAGGAGGACGTAGACAACGCAGTTGACAGGCTGGAAAATATCCTTGGCACAGAAACTCTTGTGACCGAGGAAAGCCCCTCAGCTGACGCAGCCGCAGAGTCCGAAGATGCCATAGACGCAGCAGACGACGGCGCTTCCGGCGAAAAGGGCTCACCTTCCACCGGCGTTGAGGGTGTAGCTGTTGCAGTTGCAGTAGTTATCCTTGCAGGCGCTGGCATTGCGATGAGCAAGAAGCAGTAATACATGAAAAAAATAGAAACAGCAGTTTCAACGGTCTGCATTGCAGTTATCATTGCGGTGCAGGCCGCTTTTTCAACTGCATTCGCAGCGGATTCCGGGGACTGGGCGGCTCTCGCGGAAGAGTGCTTCGGGTATTTCTCCGGCTCGGACGGGGAATTCTGGAGCAGCGCCGCCGACAGCAACTCGGACTGGGCGGCTTACTGCTGCGCGCGGCTTCACGGCTCCGAAGGGTCGGAAGCCTACGCCGCCCAGCTTGAAAACCGCATTTCGGAGCTTGCGGAAACAGTCTCCTCCGGCGGATTCGTGAAACCCACTGAGCTGCAGCGCACCGGAATATTCCTTGCGGCGATGGGGCATGATCCGTCGCAGGCGGTGGAGCTTGGCGTGTTCCAGAGCGAAACCCTCGGCCGCCAGGGCTTCAACGCGTACATCTGGGCGCTCATAGCGCTGAACGTCACCGGAGAAACCGCGCCTGATAACTCCCTGAACACCGCGCAGTCCCTGACGGAATACATCGTCGCTTCTCAGCACGATGACGGAAGCTTCTCGCTGTTCGGCGACGGCGGCGATGTGGATATAACCTCTGCGGCGGTCTACGCGCTGGCCTCAGCGGATTCCGACGAAGCTCAGGAAGCGGCACAGCGCGGCGCTGACTGGCTCTGCGAGATCGAAGGCGGCTACACCTCGATGGGAGTCCGCAACTGCGAAAGCACCGCCCAGGCAGTGATAGCCCTGGCGGCCGCCGGACGCACTGAAAAAGCGGAAGAAGCGGCATGTCAGCTCGCTGAATACCGCAGACCGGACGGCGGCTACGCGCACCTCCCGGACGGGGACACCAACCGCATGGCAACAGCCCAGACCCTGGAAGCGTTCACCGCCCTCGCGCTTTCACAGCGCGGCGAGGGGCTGTTTTCCGCGCTGCCCGCTGTAAGTCCGGGGCTCTCCAGCCAGGATGGTTCGGCAGACATAGATGTTTCCGCAGACAGCCAAATCGCCGGCAATCCGGAGAATGGGAACACGGCGGAACCAGTCATTCCCGGCACGGCGCAGTCATCAGCCGCCCCTGAACAGACACATGGCTTCACCGGAACCCACATCAAGCTTATAGTTTCGTCTGCGTCCGGACTGGCGGCGGCCGGTATGCTCGCCGCGGCGATTATCCGCAGGAAGAAACTGCTGATTCCCGGAGCGGTGCTGCTCGCGGCGGTCTGCGGCGGAGTGTGGCTCCTTGATATACGCACCCCTTCAGAGTACTACGCGCAGGAAGTTACCGGAGGCATGGAAGTGACCTTCTCCGCTGACTGCAAATCCGTGCTCGGCAGAATGGATACCATCGACCCGTCGGTAAACCAGCCGTCGGTTATCCCGCCGGACGGCGTAGTCATAGCAGAGTGCACGCTATCCCTTCCGGAAGGCTCCTCGGCATTCGACGCACTGATAACCGCGGCGCGGCAGCAGCAAGTGCGCGTGGATTACACGGGCAGCTCCTGGGGAACTTACGTCCGCAGCATCGGATATATCTCGGAATTCGGCTTCGGAGAACTCAGCGGGTGGATGTACCGCGTCAACGGAGAATTTCCGCAGGTCTACGCCGGGGAATTCACACTGCACGAGGGCGATGTCGTGGAATTCGTCTATACGTGCGATCTCGGCGGCGATGTTGGCGATAGTTACAATGCAGAAAACGCCGGTTGATCAACTGGATATCGTTTACATTGTGTACATTTGCACAAATATTTTAAACAAAATTTGTGTAAAGCGCATGCCCTAATTTCCGGACGTTTGCTTGCAAATCCGTCTGAATTATGGTATAATTTAATAGAATTATATAGCATGGCGTATTGCGCAGAGGAGAAGCGCAAACGCTGTTCTGAATTAGGAGGAATAACCAAATGACATCTGCCGCAGTAAACAACACCGCAGCAGGAAAAGCGCCGCTGAACAACAAAACTCTCGGCATCGGCATGGTTGCTTTTGCTGTGATAGAGGCTGTTGTTACGTTTTTCCTGGTAATGAAGCCGCTGTTCATCAACCCGGTATTCAACCAGTGCAAAGCATATAACGAAGAAGGCAAGGCTTGTATCGTAAAGCTCTTCGGCAAGACCTTTGCGTCGCAGGACGAGATCGCTAACAATCAGATAATCCTTTCGCTGTGGGATACTATTCTCAACATCGTGCTTATCTACATAGTTATCACCGGAATACTTCTTCTGCTTTCATTCTGCTATTTCAAGGGATTCGCGTTCGCAAAGTCCTACCTGATAGCTGTGTTCGGCGCAAAGACCGTTATCGCGCTGACTCCCATTCTTGTTCCCTTTGCAAATTTCAGAAACTCAATGCGCACCTTCGGCGCAATTGACGCTGTTATCTGCCTCGCGGCATGTATTTACTGCGTATACGACAGTTCCTCTGAATACGCCGACGACATGCTTCTGACCGCCGACAAAATCGCAAATATGTGGAAGCGCGGCAAGACTGCCGGCGTGATGTTCCTCATCATGGCTGCCGCTGCAATTTTCGCCGCATTCGGCATGAGCGCTTACGGCAACATCGGCAACTCCGGCGGTAACTGGTCAATCGTTATCGGCTGGCTGGACAACACCAGTCTTGCACAGGGCGTTGTGCTGATTCTCCTCGTAGCTGTCGCTCTTATCGGCTCCATCATATATGTTCGCGAAGGCGAGTGGGCTATGATCTACTACTTCTCCTTCGGCGCAGCTATGACCGTTACAAACCTCATCGGCATTCTGTTCAGAATCCTGTGGATCTTCAAGACCTACAACCCACCAAGGCGCTTGCGAAGTCCGGCGACGAGGACGCTCTCGCATGGGTAGGCTCCAACGGCATGACCGCAAAGTGGTGGATGGCTACTGTATTCCTGATACTCTCCTTCGTGGCGGCAGCGGTAGTTACTATCATCGCTTTCACAAAGATCAAGAGCAAGCTCTCCTTCAAGTTCAGCGAAGCTGACAAGAAGCCCGCTATCGCAGTTATGATCGGCGCAGGCTCCATTATTCTGGAGTTCGTTCTTACAATGATCGCAGTTCTCATGTGGGATAAGCAGCACTACACCGCTATCACACTGGGCGCTATGGACTATATGTATTTCATCACTTTCGGCGGCATTTCGCTGTTCCTCGCTATCGCAATGTGGTGCGGTTACGGCTTCTCCAAGTTCGGAACCCTCGCACTGTACATCATGGTAGGCTCCTGCAACTTCTCCTCCATCTTCACCGTATTCGGCGAGAGAGGAACAAAGGTTGCAAACTCCCTCGCAGCTTACAATGCGGCTGTTGAGCAGGGTCTGACCGAGCTTCCCGCGAAGTTCAAGGGCTACAACTACATTACCTGCGGCGTATTCTTCATTCTTTCCTTCCTCGTATGCTTCAGCATTATCGTTGTGTTCGTTGTCAAGGAAGTAAACAACTACATGTATCAGAAGCGCTACGAGTAATCAAGTAACCTAGTAACCTCTTAAATCATAAACACAATGAATCCCCCGGTTCATGGAACCGGGGGATTTTTTTCGTATTTACCGCTTCAGCGTATCAGGAGTTTTCCGCAAACTATACGGATTAAATGCAACAAAAAACTTCCGCCTCCATACGGAAGCGGAAGTAATTGTATCAAAATTATGATTACTTATTCAGGAGAACCTCAACGCTTGCGAGCTTAACGCAAACACAGAATATCTCCATGGCCTGGCGAAGCTCGTCAACAGACGGGAATGTCGGAGCGATACGGATATTGCTGTCCTTGGGATCCTTGCCATATGGGAATGTAGCGCCTGCGCCGGTCATTACAACGCCTGCTTCCTTAGCGAGGGATACAATGCGCTTTGCACAGCCGGGGAGCGCGTCGAAGGAAATGAAGTAGCCGCCGTTGGGCTTATTCCACTTGCCGATCCCGAGGGGTTCGACCTCTTTGTCAAGCATGTAGAGAACTACGTCGAACTTCGGACGGATAATTGCTGCATGGTGCTTCATGTGCTCGCTTATGCTCTCGAAGTTCTTGAAGTACTTAGCGTGACGGAGCTGGTTGAGCTTATCAAATCCGATGGTCTGGTAGGTCATCTGGCTCTTGATAAAGTCGATGTTCTCCTTGCTTGCTGCAACTACAGCAAGACCGCCGCCCGGGAAGGAGATCTTAGAAGTAGAAGTGAACTCGAATACCATATTCGGATTACCAGCCTTCTTGCACTCCTCGATGATGTTCAGCAGGTGATCGTGATTCTCGGAGAGATGGTGTACGCAGTATGCGTTATCCCAGAAAATACGAAAATCCTTAGCCTTCGGCTTGAGGTTTGCAAAACGCTTTACAACTGCGTCGGAATAAGTAATGCCGGTCGGGTTGGAGTACATCGGAACGCACCAGATACCCTTGATCTCCTCGTCCTCGGAAACCAGCTTCTCTACAGCGTCCATGTCAGGACCGTCCTCAAGGTAATCAACGTTGATCATCTCGATACCGAGCGCCTGGCAGATAGCGAAGTGTCTGTCATAGCCGGGAGCCGGGCAGAGGAACTTCACATGCTCGTATTTGCACCAGGGCTTCTCGCTGCCGAGTACGCCAAGCTGCATTGCACGGATAATTGTGTCGTACATCATCTGGAGGCTGGAGTTGCCGCCTACGATGACCTCGTCAGCGGAAACGCCGAGCATTTCCTGGAACAGAGCCTTAGCCTCGGGGATACCGTCGAGTACGCCGTAGTTGCGGCAGTCGATGCCGTTGCTGGACTTGTAGTCGCCGTCAAGGCAGTGAAGGAGCATGTCAAGCGAAAGGTTGAGCTGCTCGGGGGCAGGCTTACCTCTCGACATATCGAGCTTCAGACCCTTTGCCTTGTAGTCTGCATACTGCTTCTCAAGCGCTGTCTTTTCAGCCTGAAGCTGTTCTTTGCTCATCTGTGAATAAAGCATGGTTATTTCCTCTCTTTACGCTGTCATTTTACCGCGCGCATTCTATCCCGCGCCCATGTAATTTAATTATACCATAGATAAGCGAATTTTGCAAGCACTTTTTCGGAATCCTGCAAAAATATATCACAGGTTTAAAGAAATTGCGGCGTTTTCTCTGCTGCCGCCAAAAACATGTTGTAAACTCGCTTAAATTATGGTATAATGTAATTGAATATAAGCCGGAATTACCCGGCACAAATACGCACCACAGAAAGGAACCACAGCAATGACAGCATTTACATCAGCGGATATCCTCCTCCCGAAGCTTGACGCGGAAGGAATGACAAAATGGTCTGTAGTCGCATGCGACCAGTACACCAGCGAGCCGGAATACTGGGCTAAGACCGCCGAGATAGCAGGGGACGCTCCCTCCACGCTGAACCTCATATTCCCCGAGGTCTACCTCGAGGAGCCGGACGCGGACGCCCGCATTGCAAAGATCAACCGCACCATGCAGGAGTACCTCGACAAGGGACTGTTCAACGAGTATAAGTCCGCGCTGATACTCATGCGCCGCACACAGGCCGACGGGAAAGTACGCACCGGACTTGTCGGAGCCATCGACCTGGAGCAGTACGACTACAACAAGGGCAGCAAGTCCCAGGTGCGCGCTACGGAAGCCACCGTTGCCTCCCGTATTCCCCCGCGCGTGAAGATACGCCGCGACGCAGCGCTGGAGCTTCCGCACATCATGATACTCATTGACGATGTAAAGCGCACCGTTATCGAGCCGCTGGAGGCAAAGCGCGACCAGCTCACCAAACTCTATGACTTCGACCTCATGCAGAACGGCGGACATCTCGAGGGCTGGCTCGTTGACGGCGGCCACGCAAAGGCCGTGTTCGACGCCCTCGACAAACTCGCCGACAAGGCGGATTTCAACAAGCGCTACGGGCTTACCGGAGAAGACGTCCTGCTATACGCAATGGGCGACGGAAACCACTCCCTCGCCACCGCAAAGGAGTGCTACGAGCAGAAGAAGCGCGCGAACGCTCCCGAGGCTGCGCTTGCACGCTACGCCCTCGCCGAGGTAGTGAACCTCCACAGCGAGGCTCTGGAGTTCGAGGCTATCCACCGCGTTATTACCGAGACCGACGCCGCAAAGCTCATGGCTGACATGAACGCTGCGCTGAAGCTCACCGAGGGTGCCTCCGGTCAGAGCTTCACTGTACTGCTGGACGGCGCGAAGAAGCAGTATTCCGTGGGCGCTCCCACTGCTAACCTTACCGTCGGCAGCCTTCAGAGCTTCCTCGACAAGTGGCTTTCCGAGAACGCCGGCAAGATCGACTACATACACGGCGAGGACGTTGTAGAGAGCCTTTCTTCCGCAAAGAACAGCATTGGTTTCCTGCTTCCCTCCATGACCAAGGAGGAGCTGTTCCCCACAGTTATCAAGGACGGCGCACTCCCCAGAAAAACCTTCTCAATGGGTCACGCGCACGATAAGCGTTTCTACTGCGAAGCAAGAAAAATCAAGTGAGGTCATAAAATGAATCTTGTTAAACTCGAGCGTATTTCCGATATGCTGCGCTCTCAGGTCGAAAGCGGAGCCGCAGTCGGCTGCTCTGCGTACGTTATGAAAAACGGACGCCCCATCTACCGAATGAACGCCGGCATGGCTGACGAAGCCCGCGGAATAAAGTGGACGGACGACACCATCGTGCGGCTGTACTCCATGACAAAGCCGGTCACTGCGGCGGCGGCCATGATACTCATTGACCGCGGTCAGCTTGATATCTACGACAAGGTGAGCTGGTTCATTCCCGGGTTCAGGAACCAGACCGTACTCACCGAAAACGGTCCTGAGCCGCTGAGCCGCGAGGTCTGCGTAAAAGACCTGCTGGATATGACCTCCGGTCTCGCCTATCCTGACCGTAACTACCCCGCAGGCAGCGTAATGCAGGATCTTTACGACAAGATCTGCGAGGAAGTCGCAGCCGGAAAGCCCGTTGATACGCTTGAATACGCAAACCGCATAGGTCAGGTGCCGCTGGCGTTCCAGCCCGGCGACCGGTGGATGTACGGCTCCTCTGCGGATATTCTGGGCGCGGTTATCGAGGCCGTTTCCGGGAAGAAGTTCGGCGATTTCCTGCGCGAGGAGCTGTTCGAGCCGCTCGGAATGGTGGACACCGATTTCTGGGTACCCGAGGAAAAGCTCTGCCGCTTCGCCGAAAATTACGAGGAAAAGGACGGAAAGCTAGTCCCCTGCCTGTGGCAGCATTTAGGTCTGACCTACCTGTGCAGGAAGCCTCAGGAGTTCCAGTCCGGCGGCGCTGGGCTGTGCTCCACAATGGACGACTACGCGGCATTCGCTGAAATGCTGCTCAACGAGGGCGTCTACAACGGCAGGCGCATTCTGAGCAAAAACGCAGTCAGATACATGACTTCAAACCAGCTCACACAATACCAGCTCCGCACATGCGACTGGGAACAGTGCATAGGATATGGCTATGGAAATCTCATGCGCGTCGCAATGGAGGAACGCCTGCCGGGAATATCCACCCACCCCGGTGAATACGGCTGGGACGGCTGGCTCGGCTGCTTCTGGGCGAACGACCCTAAGAACGGCTACACATTCATGTATTTCGTACAGCGCTGCGGAGGTCTCGGAGTACGCCCGCTGAGAATGATAAAGCAGATAGTTTACGGGGCTGAGGATTAAGTTACACACGTTACACTATACCTTCCACAAAAAAACTGTAAATAAACTGGTACGTCTTGTGTAAATGCCTATTGACTTTTTTCACGGTTTATTATATAATTAAACCATAAGGTTTATTTACCAACAGGCATTCGGAGAGGGGATACATAAATGGAGGAACGCAATACTCTGCTCATCGTTGACGATTTCGAGTTCAACCGACTGATGCTGAGCGACACGTTCAGCGACCGCAGAGTCGTTGAAGCGGAAAACGGCAAGCGCGCAATAGAAGAGTTCGAGAAGAACAAAGACAAGCTGTGCGCGGTTCTGCTGGACATCATGATGCCGGTAATGGACGGATTCGGCGTGCTGGAATACCTGGTGGACAATAAATATATAGACGATATACCGGTTTTCATCATCAGCGCGGACACCTCCGACAAATCGCTGTCCCGGGCGTATGACCTCGGCGCGGCGGACGTCATTGCGAAGCCTTTCAATATACGGTTCGTCCGCAGACGTATCAACAACATCATCGAGCTTTACGATCAGCGCAGGTATCTCAGTATGCTGGTAAAGGAAAAAGGCATCGAGGTTCCGTTTATGAAGGTCGGTTCGGCTAATAAGTAAAAATTCAGGGGGCTGCGTGGCAGTCCCCATTTGTATTTTGTAACTGGGTAAGCGGTATAATCTGGTTAATTCGGAATTCAGAATGCGGAATTCGGAATTAATGAGCCGCCTTCGGCGGAGAATTTAAGGTCAAATGCAAAAAAGCGGAAAGCGAGCGCAGCAGTGCTAAGGGCGGGGAAAATTTGTGCAAGACTTATTGCAACGCCAATATCCATGATATGTGGAAATACCGAAATGCCATGTTCGGAATGTCAGATTATCGTTTCAAAAGTGACGGTCGCAGAATTACGTCATCAGGAGCAATTTCCTGCAATCCAAGGATTTTAGGAAGCTTGCGCCCAATGAATGCCTTTGCTGCGTCATATGGACATCGAAATTCTGGGCTTCTGTGCTGAATAATCTGAAAAATCGAAAGGTCGAGGATATTCTCATTGCCTGCACAAATAACCTCACAGGGTTCAGCGAGGCGATAGCGGCTGTGTTCCCGAAAACTGACATTCAGAAT
>OHQR01001349.1_pt1 | contig 12956 bp, 8 predicted proteins | sample 1578191 | NCBI WGS metagenome assembly OHQR01 (sample SAMEA3879577, study PRJEB24766) | human gut metagenome | biome: human-associated habitat; feature: feces | place: USA | collected 1985/1987 | reverse complement strand
TTGCGTCGTGTTTGAAGATTCGTTCCATGGCATTCAGGCGGGAAACGCAGCAGGCATGCCTGTAGTGGGACTGAGCACCACCAATCCGGCGGAAGCCATTCAAAATCAGTGCGCCCGGGTGATTCCAGATTTCACCTGTTTTACGTATGAAGAGATGATGAACTTGCTGTAAGGCTTGTCTGATTCGGAAAAATCGGCTATTTTTGCGGAAATTTTATTAATTCAGAAGAAAACTATGGCAGGATATCTTTCTGGTGATACTCGTAAGGTAACGACTCACCGTTTGATTGAGATGAAACAGAGAGGTGAAAAGATTTCCATGTTGACCTCTTATGATTATACAATGGCGCAGATTGTAGACGGCGCAGGTGTGGATGTGATTCTGGTAGGTGATTCAGCTTCGAATGTGATGGCGGGTAACGTGACGACCTTGCCTATTACCGTGGAGCAGATGATTTATCACGGAAAGTCAGTGATGCGCGGTGTGAAGCGTGCATTGGTAGTGGTGGATATGCCATTCGGTTCTTATCAGGCAGACCCGTTTGACGGGGTACGCAATGCTATCCGCATCATGAAAGAAACACATGCCGATGCCCTGAAGCTGGAAGGCGGTGAAGAAGTCATCGACGTGATTCGCCGTATCATCGGTGCTGGAATGCCCGTGATGGGGCATCTGGGACTGATGCCTCAGTCTATCAATAAATATGGAACTTACGGTGTACGCGCCAAAGAAGACGCAGAAGCTGAAAAGCTGATTAAGGATGCGCGTCTGTTGGAAGAAGCTGGATGCTTTGCCTTGGTACTGGAGAAAATTCCGGCAGCACTGGCAACCCGTGTGGCTCAGGAACTGACTATTCCGGTTATCGGAATCGGAGCCGGTGGAGGAGTAGACGGACAGGTATTGGTAGTGACTGACATGCTGGGTATGACCAAAGGATTCAGCCCGCGTTTCCTTCGTCGCTATGCCGACCTGAATACCGTGATGACCGATGCCATCGGACATTATGTAGCCGACGTGAAAGCTTGTGACTTCCCTAACGAGTCAGAACAATACTAAGATTATCATTTATAAGCCGCAGATGCATGGACTGCAAAGTCCGGTTCTTCCGGACAATTTAAAAGTCGCAGTCTGTGCATCTGTGTTTTCTATCAGATGTAGAAAAAATGTGGAACAAGAATTTTAATCTTTTGCTCATCGCTAATTTTTTCCTGTATACGGCAGTGTATATGCTGTTTCCTGCACTTCATCATTGGATGGTGTCAGAAGGTGGGTATACGGGATTTCAGGCCGGAGGGGCCATAGCCATCTTTGGAGCTTCTCTTTTTCTTTTGGGAGCTTTCAATAATTACCTGGTCGATACGTTTAAGCGTAAGAGTGTGTGTACGCGCAGCCTTCTGCTGCTGGCGCTTTTGGGATTGTTGTATCCATACGCCGGAGAGTGGGGGATGATTTTCCTTTTGCGTGTGCTTCAGGGAGCCTTGTTTGGGGTGGTACTGATGGCCATGGGCAGTACCCTGGTCATCGATGTAACTCCCAGCCAGTACAGAAACAAGGCCAGTGTGGTTTTCACCTGGTCGGGGGTACTCGGTATGCTGTGCGGCATCCTGTTGGGATATAATGTAGGCTGGTATCTTTCTTTCCAGCAGCAGATTTATCTTTTTGTGGGACTTTGTGCCCTTCCGGTCGTACTGGTTTCCATGGTGGAAGTCTGTTTCCGTGCTCCGTTGGACCTTCCGTTGCTTTCGTTCGACCGTTTTCTGCTTTTCCGTACCTTGATTCCGGGGCTGAACATGATGGTGGTTCCCTTTATTTTAGGGGTGCTGTTCAGCTCGATTTTCGATACTTTTTTCTACATTTGTATCATAGCCGGATTTATCGTCTTCCTGCTGCTGGATCGCGTGGTTCGCAAGCAAGTGAACGGCCGCCTGCTGAATGGTGTCGGACTGGTATTGATGTGCGTGGCAATATGGCTGCTGGGCTGTTCCACCGGAAAAGAAATGCTGATGGGAGCAGGTTTCCTGACCGGATTGGGCATGGGTTTCTCCCTGCTTCAGTTCTTGCGGATGATGATACGTCTTCCTTTGCACTGTGAGCGCGGAACGGGCTATCACACCTATCAGTTGCTTTGGGAGTCGGGCGTCATGCTGGGCGTGTTCTTCGGGAAATACACAGAAGACATCTCCGGACAACAGTTCCGGGCTGCATCGCTCATTCTGCTGGCAGGCCTGTTGATTTATCAGGCAGTGGTGCACGGCTATTTCATGAAACGAATGAAGAATAGATAACTTAACTAATATAAAGAATATGGCAGACGACAAGAAAATTATCTTTTCAATGGTGGGAGTGAGCAAATCATTCCAGAACAACAAACAGGTATTGAAAGACATCTACCTATCCTTTTTTTATGGCGCGAAAATCGGAATCATCGGTTTGAACGGTTCCGGTAAGTCTACTTTGATGAAAATCATTGCCGGAATCGAAAAGAACTACCAGGGTGAAGTGGTATTTTCACCGGGCTATTCTGTAGGTTATCTGGCACAGGAACCTCAGCTTGACGACACGAAGACCGTGAAGGAAGTCGTGATGGAGGGAGTGCAGCAGGTGGTAGACACGCTGGCTGAATACGAAGAAATCAATCAGAAGTTCGGTTTGCCGGAGTATTATGAAGATCCGGAAAAGATGGACGCACTCTTTGCGCGTCAGGCTGAACTGCAGGATATTATTGACGCTACCGATGCGTGGAATCTTGACAGCAAACTGGAACGTGCGATGGATGCATTGCGCTGTCCGCCCGAAGATCAGCTGGTGAAGAACCTTTCGGGAGGTGAACGCCGCCGTGTGGCTTTGTGCCGTCTGTTGCTGCAGAAACCGGACATCCTGTTGCTCGACGAGCCGACCAACCACTTGGATGCAGAAAGTATTGACTGGCTGGAACAGCACTTGCAGCAGTACGAAGGAACGGTAATTGCCGTAACACACGACCGTTACTTCCTGGATCATGTGGCCGGATGGATTCTGGAGCTCGACCGTGGCGAAGGTATTCCTTGGAAAGGTAACTACTCCAGCTGGTTGGAACAGAAGACCAAGCGTATGGAGATGGAGGAAAAGACAGCCAGCAAGCGTAGAAAGACGCTGGAACGTGAGTTGGAATGGGTACGCATGGCTCCGAAGGCCCGTCAGGCCAAGGGTAAGGCCCGTTTGAATTCGTACGACAAGCTCTTGAACGAGGATGTGAAGGAGAAGGAAGAAAAGCTGGAGATCTTTATCCCGAATGGTCCGCGTCTGGGCAACAAGGTTATCGAAGCGAAACATGTGGCCAAAGCATACGGCGACAAGTTGCTGTTCGACGATTTGAACTTCATGCTTCCACCGAACGGAATCGTAGGTGTCATCGGTCCGAACGGTGCCGGAAAGACAACGCTGTTCCGCTTGATTATGGGGCTTGAAAAGGCTGATAAAGGGGAGTTTGAAGTGGGCGAAACCGTAAAGGTGGCCTACGTAGACCAGCAGCATCGTGACATTGATCCGAACAAGACGGTTTATCAGGTCATCAGCGGCGGTAACGATTTGATTCGTATGGGAAACCGCGATGTGAATGCCCGTGCATACCTGAGCCGTTTCAATTTCTCCGGTTCCGACCAGGAAAAGCTTTGTGGTATGCTTTCGGGTGGTGAGCGTAACCGCCTGCACCTGGCGATGGCATTGAAGGAAGAAGGTAACGTACTTTTGCTGGACGAGCCGACCAACGATATCGATGTGAATACCCTGCGTGCTTTGGAGGAAGGTCTGGAGGATTTCGCCGGATGTGCCGTAGTCATCAGTCACGACCGTTGGTTCCTCGACCGTATCTGTACACACATTCTGGCTTTCGAAGGTAACAGTGAAGTCTTCTATTTCGAAGGTTCTTATACCGAATACGAAGAAAACAAGATGAAACGTATGGGTAACGTAGAGCCGAAACGTGTCCGTTACCGGAAGTTGATGGAAGATTAATGATCGATATGAAAAAAACGAACTCGCGTGTTGATTGAAACATGAGTTCGTTTTCATGAAAACGTCCGTTCGTGTGACATCATACGAGCGGACGTTTTTGAGTAAACAGGAATAGGGGTTTTTATGCCTCTTCAGGTGTAAAGATTTAAGAATGGTTGCCAAATATTTGTTAAATTTTTCTTTCTGCGGCGAATTTCCATAAGAATGTCATGAATTATCTCGCTGAAAATGTTATTTTTGTATACATTTTCATTTTTTATTCATTAAACAAACTAAAACAGACTTATGAGAAAATATCTGAAACATTTCCTTTTGTTTGCAGTATTTTTTACATGTAGTATTGCAACGGCTGTAGCTCAGGCTACATTGAAAGGTAAGGTCGTAGATGCGGAAACTGATGAGCCGCTGATTGGCGCAACGGTTTCGGTCAAAGGACAAACGGTAGGTGCTGTCACCGACATGGACGGTTTATTTACGTTGAAAATTACCACTTCGGGCGCAACCGTCGAATTCAAATACCTGGGGTATAAGGACGAGACGATGAAGGTTACCCAGAAAGGTAATGTCAATTTAGGAACTGTCCGTCTGCACCCCGATGCTCATGTATTGGGCGATGTGGTCATCACTTCGCAGATTGCTGTGGCACGTAAGACTCCGGTAGCCGTTTCCAGCGTTGCAATGGATTTCATCGAAGAAAAATTGGGTACACAGGAATTTCCTGAAATCTTGAAATCTACTCCGGGTGTTCATGCCAATAAAGATGGTGGTGGTTATGGTGACTCCGAAATCTATATGCGTGGATTCGGCAATGAGAATATTGCTGTCATGGTGAATGGTGTCCCGATGAACGATATGGAATGGGGGGGTGTCTACTGGTCAAACTGGGCCGGACTGACCGATGTGACACGTACCATGCAGACGCAGCGTGGTCTGGGTGCTTCGAAGGTATCGGCTCCTTCTGTCGGTGGTACCATCAACATCATCACACAGAGTCTGGAAAGCAAGAAAGGTGGAACCGTATCTTATGCGTTGGGTAACGATGGCATGAACAAGATTCTATTCAGTGTTTCTACCGGACTTACCAAATCGGGCTGGGCCATGACTTTGCTGGGTTCCAAGAATTGGGGTAACGGATACGCTCAGGGACTGGATTTCGAAGGTTACAATTATTTCTTGAATATTTCCAAGCGATTGAATGATGCCCATCAGTTGTCATTTACAGTGTTTGGCGCGCCGCAGACTCACTATCAGCGTAACGGTGCCCTGACTATCGCAGACTGGAAGATGACGGAAGAGGTATATGGTATCAAGAACTATAAGTACAATTCTACTTACGGTTTCGATAACGAAGGTCGCAGAAGAACCAGTGAATACAATTCTTACCACAAGCCTCAGATCAGTCTGAACCACCAGTGGCAGATTAATGAAAAGTCTTCTTTGAGTACAGTGGCATACGTTTCTATCGGTCGAGGTTACGGTTATTCCGGACAGGGTAACGAATACTATGGATATTCTTATCAGGATTGGAGAGGTGCCAACTACGGTACACTGCAGACTAAATTCCGTAATCCTGACGGTACTTTCGATTACGGAGCCATCCAGGATATCAATGCGGAAAGTGAATACGGTTCTATGTTGGCCATGAGTCTGTCGAAGAACTATCACAACTGGTACGGATTGTTGTCTACCTATACCACCAAGTTCGGTAAATACATCGATTTCTATGGCGGTGTGGATTTCCGTTATTATAAAGGTACACATACCAATGAAATTTCTGACTTGTATGGAGGACAGTATTTCATGGACTCTACCCGTGGAGATGTGCTGCCCGAAAACAACAGTGCGGCTGCCGACCCGATGTGGAAATACCAGAAATTAGGGGTAGGCGACGTTGTTTACCGTGATTATGACGGACATGTGTTGCAGGAAGGTGCCTTCTTCCAGACAGAGTTTAACAAAGACAAGTTGTCTGCGTTCGTGGCCGGTTCATTGTCGAACACTACTTACTGGCGTTACGACCGTCTGTTCTATGACAAGGCTCATGCAAAATCAGACAACATCAGTTTCATCGGCTTTACTGCCAAGGGTGGTGCGAACTATAACATTACCGACAATCACAATGTATTCTTCAATTTAGGTTATATCAGCCGTGCGCCGAAATTCTCTTACGGTGCTTTCATGCAGGCCAATGCCAGTCATGCCATCAATAAGGATGCCAAGAACGAGAAAGTGCTTTCGTTCGAATTGGGTTATGGTTTCCGCAACAGCTGGCTGACTGCCAACGTGAATGCCTACTGGACCAAGTGGCTGGATAAGGCGATGACCAAATCAGGTCAGCTCGACAACCAGGAACGTACCGAATATTATATGAACATGACCGGTGTAAACGCCTTGCACAAAGGTGTGGAACTGGATGTGAAGATTACTCCGCTGAAGTGGTTGGACATCAACGGTATGTTCTCAATCGGTGACTGGAAATGGGACAGCAACGCTACCGGTTACGCATACGATGACGCCGGAGTTCCTCTGACAGAAAACGGTACGCCTGCCAGCGGTATCGGTGCTGCCGACCATGTATCGGCTTCCATCAACCTGAAGGGCGTACGTGTGGGAGGTTCTGCACAGACAACCGCCGCACTGGGCGCTACATTCAAGATTGGCAAGTCTATCCGTGTAGGAGCAGACTGGACTTATTACGGACGTAACTATGCTTACTATTCATTCAGTGGTAGTGATTTGAAGCTGGGACAGGAAATCAGTATCGCCGATCCGTGGAAGGTTCCGGCAGCCAGCCAGATTGATATGAATGCTTCTTATCGTTTCAAGTTAGGTAAATTGGACGCTGTTCTTTCTGGTAACGTGAACAACCTGCTTGATTACCAGTATATTTCAAAGGCTTACAATCCTCGTTCAGGAACTGTTTCCGATGAAACCATCTATTGTTATTACGCTTTCGGACGTACTTATAGTGTGAGACTGAGAGTAAACTTCTAATCACTTGTTTAATAGCAAAGAATCTATGAAGAAAATATTATTTATATCAACTGCATTGCTGGCTACCTTGACAGCGTGCGAAGACTATAACGACCAGTTTAATATCGGCTCTCAGATTTCGGATGTGAAGAAGGGAGTTGCCATTAAATTGGAGGCTTCGGATTATGCGGCAGTGGCCAATAACGCGACCAATAAGGAAGTGGCCTTGTCGAAAGACCCGGAAAACGGGACATACGTAGCTGCTCTTGAGGCCATCGGTAAAAACCGGTATTTCGCCAGCAAGACGGAAGCCGAATGGTTCCTGCCGGCTTTCATTACAGAAAAGTACCCGCAGGCCGATGCCGGTTCCCGTTTCTCTGTTTCCTATAACATGTATCGCGAACCGTCTACTTATCTGTCCGACTTCAAGAACCTGAAGGAATATACGTTGGTGAATGCCGATTACCGGAATGTGTGGGGTGAAACGGCTACAGCTACTTACCTTTCTCCGTCAACTCTGAAGAAATTGCCTGAAGTGTTGGCCGCTAAAATCGACAAGCCTGCCGAAGGCGATATGGTGGCAGTCAACTATGCTTATTCGGAATTTGAGCCGAGTGCAGGCGGCGGTTCCGTTATCCCGATGGTCTACCAGCAGGTTACTTCCTTCGATGGAGAGGCCGGTAATTATGTGATTGCTGCCAAGGCCGATGACGGCAACTATTATCCGTTCGGTAAACTGGATAAGGAAAGCAACAATTATGGCTATATGAATCCGGCTCCGATTACGGTAGGTGAAAACGGAGTGATTGCCAACGCCGACGGAGCGGAACAGGTGGTGACACTGGGCAAGACCGAAAAGGGCTTTACTTTGTTGAACGGTTGGTCCAAGTATATCTACATGAGTGGTACCTACAATAGCTTCAATGTAAGCGAGACAGTGCCGACAGAAGGTGCGGAATGGGTGCTGAACAGCAACGGTGACGGTACATTCGCCTTGAAGAATGTAGAGAAGGACAAGACAGTGAAGCTGACTTATATCAATGACAAATACAGTTACGGATGTTATCCGGAATCCAGCTATGCTTATTTTTCTGATCCGATGACTACTGAAACCGGTAAGTTCTCCATCAAGGATGTAACGCTGCCGGAGGGTTCTACCTATGTATGGAAAATCGATTCATACGGTTATTATAAAGGTTCGGCATACGTAGGTGGTAAGAATCTGGCTTCTGAAAGTTATGTGGTTTCTTCTGAAATTGACCTGTCGGAAGCTACGGCTCCGGTATTGTCTTTCAACCTGGCACTGAATTTCCTGAGCGGTAACAAGGCTACGGATTTCTTCCAGGTGAAGGTTGCTTCGGACTACACGGGTGATGTGGCTGCCGCTACATGGACCGATGTCGCTTACGATGCTTCGGGCATCGGAAGTTCATGGGACTTCACCGACCAGCGTATCGATTTGAGTGCGTTCAAGGGCAAGAAGATTGTGGTTGCCTTTGTTTACAAGAGTACGGATGCCTGTGCACCTACTGTTGAACTCAAGAGTACCCTGGTACAGGAAAAGGATGCGAAATATTGGGATGTATGTCTGTTCAAGGAAGTCGCTGAAAACGAAGTGGAAGCTGCCCTGTTGAGAATGAGCCGTGCATCAGGCGCTTATGCCAACTCTTCTGCTCTTTATGTCTACACCGATGGTGCTTGGGTGGAATATTCGAAGGAAGATGTCAATGTATTGGTTGCCGATCCGAAGTTCTATGCGGAACTGGGTACCGAATATGTTTCCAAACCGTCTGTTATCTTCCCGGTTTATCTGACTCAGAAATTCCCGTATGCGGCGAAAGGTGATCAGGTAGCTGTGGTCTACAAGAATGCGGCAGATGCCGACCTGATTGTAGAGGAATATACATTCAACGGTACTTGGGCTGTCTCTACCAATTACTCTACCCGTACGACAATCTTTGAAAAGGCTGCCGACGGAAGTTATACCGCACAAGCCGGTGTTTATCTGGACGAGGCACTGACTGGTGGCAGTGACGGTGGATTTACGGTACAGGATGTAGCGTTGACAGGTGTCAGCTATGTATGGAAGAGCGATGCCAGCTACGGTTGGAAGGCTTCTGCCTTTATGAACAATACCAACTATGAAACAGAAAGCTGGTTGCTTACTCCGGCCATTGACTTGTCAGAGGCAATGAGTCCTCAATTGTCATTCGAAGAGGCTCACAAGTTCTTGAATGGCAATCCGCTTTCCGAATACATGATGGTGAAGATTTCTACTGACTATGTAGACAATGTGGAAACGGCTACCTGGGAAACCCTGGAAGTGGACGAAACCCAGTGGTCTGACGGTCAGAGTTGGGATTTCTACAAGGTCGGTCCTTATAGCCTGAGCAGTTATGTAGGTCAGGTAGTACGCCTTGCGTTCATCTACAAGAGCTCTAGCAGTGCGGCTCCTACCTGGGAAATCAAGAATGTCTTGGTCAACGAGGCTGAATAATTTGAAATAGTGTCATCCGCTGGCTCTTCTTTCGTGCGATGGAAGAAGAACCGGCGGATTTTTTTAATTCTATAGCGTTACGAATCAGTGATGAAGAACTATTTACTGGTACTTGGACTGGCATTGGGCCTGTTCAATGTGAGTTGTGAAGAGCAGAATACGCTCCCTAACGGTTATGTGGAAACTACGCAGGACGGTGCATATACTTCTGTCCTGAAGGGATATGAGAATCCTGCATTGGGATTTACTACTTGCCAGCCGGAGGGTTTCAATGCTTCTTTTTATATACAGGACAAATCTTTTTGTGGCTCGGCCTATTCGTTTGTAAGCGTTTCGGCCCACCGGTTGGACGACATGGCCGAAGTGCCTGCAAATGCGGATTGGCAGCCGTCGGCTGCTGTCGTACCGGATGGGGCCTATTGGGTACGTTACCGGGATACGCAGGTGTATCGTTTCCTGAAGATGCGGGTGATGCAGATTGACGGGAATGCGGTGACGCTGGAATACGTCATTGCCACGGAAACAGTGGCTATTCCGAACGAGAATGTAAATGCCAATGCCGGTTATGAGAATGTTTCGGTAACCGGGTATGAGATGCCTCGTCTGGATGACCGCTACGTGTATGCCGACCATTATGTGACGGTGAACGGAGTAGAACGGCTGAATTATGCGTTGGAATGGAATCCGGACATGCGCCATGCCAATTGGGTGGCTTTCTCGTTCGACAGTACCAGCTCGGCCGATGTCGTGAAACGTACCGATGCATGGGCGGTCGACCCGAAACTGCCTGAGGACATGTGGACGATGGAAGAAGACCACAAGAGCGACGGTTTCGATAAGGGTCACCTGTGTGCTTCCGAAGACCGTGTCTATAGCAAGGAGGCCAATGAACAGACATTCTATTACAGCAACATGTCTCCGCAGCTGAATGACTTCAACGGTGGATTCTGGGCCAAAATGGAAGCCCGTGTTCAGAGCTGGGGGCGTTCTACTGTTTCGGGTACTTTCGATAAGGTATATGTCGCCAAAGGTGGAACCATGAACGAGCTTTTGAAGAACTTCACCGGAACCAAGGTATCGGGCGGTACACCTACGACCGATGAAAATGGTTTCACGATTCATGGTCTGGCTTGTCCGAAGTATTATTTTATGGCCGTGCTGGCACAGAAAGGAGATTCTTTCCAGGCAATCGGCTTCCTGGTGGAACACAAGGAAGGACATCCCCGTAATCCTTCGGCCGACGAGTTGAAACAATGCGCGGTTTCTATCGACGAACTGGAAAAGAAAACGGGTATTGATTTCTTCTGTAACCTGCCGGACAATATCGAAGAAGCGGTCGAAGCGGCTTACGATGTAAATGCCTGGGCCTGGTAACCCCGCTCAGATATGAATCCCATAATCCTGCTTGATTTCATCCATCACGAACATGCTTTCCAGCGAGCCCAGGCTGTCGATGGTACCCAGTACGTTCAGAATGAATTCCTGGTAATGCTTCATGTTCCGTGCATGGATTTTCAGCAGGTAATCAGAACTTCCGGAGATATTGTAACACTCGGTTACCTCCGGAATTTTTTTGATGATTTCTGTAAATTCCGTGGCGATATCCCGGTTCAGCCGACGCAGTTTCACGCTGCAGAACACCACAAATCCCTGATTCAGTTTGTCGGCATCCAGCACTGCAATGTATTTCTTGATATATCCTTTATTCTCCAGCCGCTTCAGCCGTTCGAAGACGGGGGTGGAGGAGAGGTTTACTTGCGCGGCCAGTTCTTTGGTGGTCAGCCGGGCATTCTCTTGCAGGATACGCAGTATCTGCAGGTCGGTCTTGTCAAGTGTATCCATAGAATAATATTCTTTATCCGGACGCAGTCGGCCGGTGTTTCTGATTGATTTTTCTGTTTCCTGCTGCAAAAATAGCTATATTTTCTGTATTTTTCTCAGATATTGGTGAATAACTCTACGTATGCTACCTTTGCCGTCAGTAGAAACATTCATTGATAGACTTATGGACAGAAACAGCTTACATTTCGAGACTTTGCAGTTGCACGTGGGACAGGAACAGCCGGATTCGGCGACCGATGCCCGTGCCGTACCCATTTACCAGACCACTTCGTACGTTTTCCGCGATTCGGCCCATGCCGCTGCCCGCTTCAGTCTGGAAGAGGCTGGAAATATTTACGGTCGTCTGACGAACCCTACACAGGGAGTGTTCGAAGAACGGATCGCTGCGTTGGAAGGGGGAGTGGCGGCCCTGGCGGTGGCTTCCGGTGCGGCTGCCATTACGTATGCCATCCAGAATATCACCCGTCAGGGAGACCACATCGTAGCGGCGAATACTATCTACGGAGGAACCTATAACCTGTTGGCGAATACCTTGCCGGTCTATGGAGTGACGACCTCGTTTGTCGACCCGAGCGATTTGAATAACTTCGAGCAGGCGATTCAGGAGCATACAAAGGCCATTTTCATCGAGACCTTCGGCAATCCGAATTGCAACCTGATTGATCTGGAGAAAGTAGCGGATATTGCCCACCGTCACCGCATTCCGCTGATTGTAGACAATACGTTCGGTACTTCTTACCTCATTCGTCCCATGGAACACGGAGCGGACATTGTGGTACATTCCGCCACGAAGTTCATCGGCGGACACGGAACCTCTTTGGGAGGGATTATAGTCGATTCCGGAAAGTTCGATTGGGCTGCTTCCGGTAAGTTCCCGCAACTGACCGAACCGGACCCCAATTACCACGGTGTCCGTTTTGTCGAGGCGGCTGGTGCGGCAGCGTATGTGTTACGTATCCGGGCTGTCCTGTTGCGTGATACGGGAGCTTGTATCAGTCCCTTCAATGCTTTCCTGCTGCTTCAGGGACTTGAAACGCTGTCGTTGCGTGTGGAACGTCATGTCGAAAATGCCTTGAAAGTGGTAGCGTTCCTGCAGGCTCATCCCAAGGTACAGCAGGTGAATCACCCTTCGTTGCCCGGTCATCCGGACCATGTGTTGTATCAGCGGTATTTCCCGAAAGGTGCGGGTTCTATCTTTACGTTCTCCCTGGCAGGTGGAAGGGAAGAGGCTTTCCGTTTCATCGACCGCCTGGAAATCTTCTCCCTGTTGGCCAATGTGGCCGATGCCAAGTCGCTGGTGATTCATCCGGCCAGCACTACCCATTCGCAGCTTACGGCGCAGGAACTGGTCGAGCAGGGGATATCGGAAGGAACCGTGCGGTTGTCGGTCGGTATAGAGCATATTGATGATTTGTTGGCCGACTTGGAGCAGGCCTTGGCTGCGGTCTGAAAAAGAAAAGGTGTGTCAGGAGATTCCCGACACACCTTTTTCCGTGTTTCTTGCAGTAAAAAAGAATTAAGCTTCAGCCGGAGCTTCAGTTGCTTCTTCAGCCGGAGCAGCTTCAGCGTTAGCGGCAGCTTCTGCTTCTGCTTTTGCAGCAGCTTCAGCAGCTTTCTTTTCAGCTACTTTCTTAGCGATTTCTTCGTTTA
>OHQR01001344.1_pt1 | contig 12980 bp, 9 predicted proteins | sample 1578191 | NCBI WGS metagenome assembly OHQR01 (sample SAMEA3879577, study PRJEB24766) | human gut metagenome | biome: human-associated habitat; feature: feces | place: USA | collected 1985/1987 | reverse complement strand
GTGGTTCAGCGCTTTGTCAACGCTCTGACCAAGGCTCAGATTTACCGCTCCGAGAACGGCAGCCAGGCCTGCGCCTATGCATCTACCTACGCCCAGCAGGCGACCAATGAACTGACCGTTCAGCTGGCGGACGTTATCTTCCCCTCCGCAGAGCAGTTCAAGGAATACTATAACACCGATTCCTTCTACAACATGCTGGTCAACCTGCGCTCCACTCAGGCGGAAAAGGTTACCGGAGAAATCCCCATGGAAGAGGTCTACATTGACACCTTTGCCAAGGCCGCCATTGCGGAACTCGGCTAATTCAAAAAATCTATACCTAGTCCGTACCGGGGCGGCTGCATATGCTGCCGCCCCGGTTTCCGGGTAAGTCCGGCAGGGTGATGCGGCAAACCGGCGGAGAATCCCGCCGCGCAGGCATCTTGCCGTAAAAGAAAGGAAAAGCCATGTTTGATTTTCAGAATTCTGGCCTTACGCCGGAATTGGTCACCGACAGGGCCGAGAAAAACGCATTCCTATTGCAGGAGGCTCTGGACGGTTTTTCCTCCTTCGACGGTAGCACAGGATGGGTCGATATTGACAGCTGTGCTGACCAGGCGCTCCTTCAGCGGATAAGCAGAAAAGCTGCTCAGATTCGGGAAGAAGCGGATTTGTTTATTTTGATCGGTGTAGGCGGCTCAAACAATGCTGCCCGTTCCATGATAGAGGCTCTGCGGCCGGGCGGCGTGGAAATTTGTTATGCAGGAAATGCAACCGCACCTTCCTCGATGGAATATGTGCTGGAACAGATGGAAGGAAAGTCGGTTTTTGTTAATATTATCGCGAAAAATTTTGAGACCCTGGAGCCGGGGACGGCATTCCGTGTGATCCGTAAGCGAATGTATGAAAAGTACGGTGCAGACGCCGGCCGCAGAATCCTTGCGACAGGTACGCGCAACAGCAGACTGCACCAGCTGAGCATCACATACGGATGGGACTTTTTCGATTTCCCGGAGGCCGTGGGGGGAAGGTACTCTGCAATGACCGCCGTTGGGCTGCTTCCCATGGCAGTGGCCGGGGTCGATATTGCCCGGCTGGTTGCCGGTGCAAAGGATATGCGCAGGCAGCTCCTGGCCACTCCGGCACGGGAAAATCCGGCGCTTTTGTATGCGTCTGTCCGCACGATGCTCTATGAAAAGGGCTACCGGGCTGAAATGCTGACCTTCTTTGAACCTCGGATGCGCTGGTTCTCCAAATGGTGGATACAGCTTTTTGGAGAAAGCGAGGGAAAGGATGATTTGGGACTTCTCCCCCTTGCCTGCGAATGCTCGGAAGAGCTGCATTCCATGGGGCAGTTCATGCAGCAGGGAACGCCCGTTGCCTTTGAGACCTTCCTTTCCATGGAACTGGATTCTCCCGGCCCGGAGCTTTCCCCCGACGGCGTGGACGACGGCTTTGGCTATCTGGACAAAATGTCCTTCGCCGACCTTAGCCGCGCCTCTGAGAGCGGAACGATGGCAGCACACAGCACGCATTTGCCCTGCCTGTGCATCCATGGGGGTCACTGCTCCGAAAGGGATTTTGGAGGGCTGTTTTACTTTTTCATGCTTTCGTGTGTTTTCTCCTGCAGGATGATGGGCGTGAATCCCTTCGACCAGCCGGGGGTGGAAGCATATAAAGTCAGAATGTTTCAAATGCTGGGAAAGGAGTAATTGCAGATGAAAGAATACTATTCCTATTCGGCCGATACGCTGATGGAAAAAGCAAAGGTTCCTGTTCGCTGTATGGATTCCTCCGAGGCCGTTTTCTCTTGTCTGGCATCGGAGATGGTGGATCTGATCGAGGCGCACAACGCCGCCGGAAAGCCCACCGTGATCATCTGCCCGGTTGGCCCTGTGGGACATTATCCTTACTTTGTATCCATGGTCAATGACAGGAGGGTCAGCCTGAAAAACTGCTGGTTCTTCAATATGGATGAATACCTGACGGACGACCGCAGCTGGATCAGCCCGGAAGAGACCCTGTCTTTCCGGGGCTTTATGGATCGCAATGTTTATACGCGGATCGATCCGGAGCTGGTCGTGCCTGAGAACCAGCGCATTTTCCCGGATCCCAAAGATCCCGGAAGGCTTACAAAGCTGCTGGATTCTCTGGGCGGTGCCGATCTGTGCGTTGGGGGCATTGGCATTAACGGGCATCTGGCCTTCAACGAACCAAAAAAAGAGATGTCGACCGCAGAGTTTTCTGCCATTACCGCTCGGGTGCTGGAAATCAGCCCCGAAACCCGTACCGCAAATGCCATTGGCGACCTGAACGGTGCGATTGAGGACATGCCCCGCTATGCTATCACCATCGGCATGCACGAAATTCTGGGAGCCAAACGGGTTCGCATCGGCGTATTCCGTCAGTGGCACCGTGCGGTTGTTCGCCGCGCCGCCTGCGGCGAGGCCGGTTCTCAATTCCCGGCATCCCTGCTGCAAAATCACCCGGATGCCATGATCCTTGCCAATGATGTGGCATCCGAAAGGGCTGTGTAAGCATGGAAACTACGTATATTAAGAATGCCCGCATTCTGACAGAGGATGGGGTCATCCCCGGCGCGCTTTTGTGCAGAAACGGCGTTATCGAGGCCGTAGGCAGCGTACCGCAGCCCGTTGACGCAGAGGCCGTGGATGCCGGCGGTGCGCTGCTTGCACCGGGCTTTTTGGATCTGCACACCCATGGCGCGGTCAACGTTGACGTCAATGATGCTGACCCGGAGGGACTTGTCCGAATCAGCCGGTTCTTTGCATCCCATGGTGTGACCGGATGGCTGTGCAGCATTCTGACGGACACGCAGGAGCAGACCCTGCGGTGCATTGCCGCTGCCAAAGAGGCTATGCAGGATACTTCGGGGGCGCGGCTGCTGGGAATCCACCTTGAGGGGCCTTCCTTGTCGCCGCAGTATGCCGGGGCGATGCCGCAGCATTTGCTCCGCAATGGGGATGCGGCTCTGATCCACCGGTATCAGGAAGCCGCTGACGGCGCGATCCGAACGATGACCATTGCCCCGGAACTTCCCGGAGCCTTGGATGCCATCCGGGAGCTGTCCGGAGAGATGATTCTTTCTTTGGGACATTCCAACGCGACATATGACCAGGCCATCGCCGCCATAGATGCAGGTGCAAGGTGCATTACCCATACGTTCAATGCCATGCGCCTGTTCCATCAGCATGAACCGGCGCTTATGGGCGCCGCGCTGGAACGGGATGTCTATTGTGAGGCCATTTGTGACGGCAGACATCTGCACCCGGGTTCCGTGCGGATGCTGCTGTCGATCAAGGGCCACGACCGGGTCGTTCCGGTTACGGATTCCATTATGGCAACTGGCCTTCCGGACGGGGATTACCGTCTGGGGGTGAACGAGATCACCGTCACAGACGGGGACGCCATGCTGAAGGGGAAAAATGTCCGGGCGGGAAGCACCCTCACGGCGGATAAGGCACTGAAAAACCTGATCGCATTCACCGGCGAGCCGATGGAAAAGCTGCTGCCCATGATGAGCCGTACTCCGGCTGCATTGCTGGGTATGCCGCAGCTGGGAGCGATTCGCCCGGGATGTGAGGCCAGCTTTGTCCTGCTGGACGAGACAGCAACTGTTTTAGAAACCTACATTTGCGGAAGAAAAGTAAAAAAATAAAGGGAGGATATAAAGTATGCCGCTGGTACCTATGAGAGCCATTCTGGAGGCTACCGAAAAGTATAACTACGCCCAGGGGGCGTTCAATGTCAATGCCGTGGCGCAGGCCAAGGCCGTCATTGAGGTTCATGAGATGTTCCGTTCCGCAGCGATTCTTCAGGGCGCGGATCTGGCTAACGGATTCATGGGCGGAAGAACAGATTTTATGAATGCAACACTGGAAGATAAAAAAATCGGTGCTAGAAATATTGCGAATGCAGTGAAAAAGTACGGTGCTGATTCAGAGATTCCAATTGTACTCCACCTGGATCATGGAAGAGACTTTGATTCCTGTGTGGCGGCGATTGAGGGAGGATATACCTCTGTTATGATTGATGGTTCTTCCCTTCCGTTTAAGGAAAATATTGAGCTGACCCGGGAAGTTGTTAAGTATGCGCATGCCAGAGGCGTTAGTGTAGAAGGAGAACTGGGCGTTCTGGCAGGAGTAGAGGATCATGTTTTTTCTGCGTCTTCCACTTACACCAATCCCCTGGATGCAGTAGAATTTTTCCAGAAAACAGGTGTAGATGCTCTTGCAATTTCTTATGGAACCATGCATGGTGCATCAAAAGGAAAAGATGTTAAACTGAGAAAAGAGATTGCAATTGCAATCCGGGAATGCATGAATCATCTTGGAATATTCGGTGCCCTTGTTTCCCATGGCTCTTCTACCGTTCCGAAATATATTGTAGACGAGATTAATGGTCTGGGCGGCGAACTGACGAATACTTATGGTATTTCTATTGAAGAGCTCAAGAGTGCTATTCCCTGCGGCATCAGCAAAATCAACGTAGATACCGATATTCGTTTGGCAGTTACCCGCAATATGAAGGAACTTTTTGCCAAATATCCGGAGAAACGGAGCAGCAGCTACATCGGTGCTATTTATGAATTGCTGGAAAGCAAGAAGAATCAGTTTGATCCTCGTGTGTTCCTTCCTCCGATTATGGATACCGTAATGTATGGAAACATTCCGGATGATGATGTTGCAGCAATTGTAGATTGCGTGGAACGCGGAGTTCGGGAAGTTGTTGGTACTTTGATTGTTCAGTTTGGCTCCTTCGGAAAGGCTCCTCTGGTTGAGCAGGTAAGCCTGGATGAGATGGCAGAACGTTACAAGAAAATGAAATAAAAGACCGAACAGCCCTGCTCCCTGATTGTGGGAGCGGGGTTGTTTAATTTCACAGAAAAGTTTGTTTCGTGAAATTAAATATTCTTCGAGAATCTGTCCTGATATAAGCTTTTCTGTTTTATGAGTTCCGTATGGAGCTGTAAAAATATATATTGATTTATATACCATAATTTAGTATATTAGTTAAGGAATAGAGTTACCGGCAGACACCGGAAAGGAGATACGTAAATGATTAGGATAGCTGTGGACGCCATGGGCGGCGACAATGCCCCGGGCGAGATTGTAAAGGGTGCAGTGGATGCAGTGTCCCAAAGAAGCGATATTCAGGTGCTTCTCACAGGACAGGAGGAAGTGGTGAGAAAGGAGCTGGAGAAGTACAGCGTCTCCCAGGACCGGATTACAATAATCCCTGCCTCAGAGATCATAGCTACGGACGAGCCTCCGGTGAACGCCATTCGCCGCAAAAAGGATTCTTCTATTGTTGTAGGAATGAACCTGGTAAAAAAGGGTGAGGCAGATGCTTTCGTTTCTGCAGGAAATTCCGGAGCGGTTTTAGTTGGCGGACAGATGATTGTCGGCAGGATCAAGGGTGTGGAGCGGGCTCCCTTCGGCGCGCTGATTCCGACAGAAAAGGGGGTATCCCTTCTTCTTGACAGCGGTGCCAATGTGGATGCCAGACCATCTCATCTGGTCCAGTTTGCACGGATGGGTTCTATTTACATGGAACATGTAATAGGTATTACCAGACCCAGAGTGGGAATCGTTAATGTCGGTGCGGAAGAGGAAAAGGGCAACGCCCTGGTGAAGGAGACCTTTCCTTTGTTAAAGGCATGTGAGGATCTGAACTTTACCGGAAGCATTGAGGCCAGAGAGATCCCTCATGGAGGAGCAGACGTGATTGTATGTGAGGCTTTTACCGGAAATGTTATTTTAAAGCTGTATGAAGGCACCGGAGCCACACTGATCAGCATGGTGAAAAAGGGAATGATGAGCTCCTTCAGGAGCAAGCTGGGCGCGCTGCTTGTGAAGCCTGCTTTAAAGGAAACTCTGAAACGTTTTGACGCTTCCCAGTATGGCGGAGCGCCCCTTCTGGGACTGAAGGGTCTTGTGGTGAAAACCCATGGAAATGCAAAGGCCGGTGAGGTCTGCAATTCCATTATTCAGTGTGTGACCTTTAAAGAACAGGGGATCAATGAAAAAATCAAGGAAAGCCTGGATGCCAAAGAACAGGCGGAAAAATAATAAGGACAGGAGAGGGACTTATGGAATTTGAAAAGTTACAGGAAATCATTGCAGAGGTTATGAATGTGGAGACAGATGATATTACTCTGGATACCTCCTTTGTGGAGGATCTGGGAGCAGATTCTCTGGACATTGCCCAGATTGTTATGGGCATCGAGGAGGCTTTTGACATTGAGATTCCGTCTGAGGCTTCCGAGCAGATCGCTACAGTAGGAGATGCTGTAGAGCAGATTAAAAGTGCAATGAACTAAAGGTTGCCAGGGGAAAGCGAAGGGGCTGACGCAGATATCTGCGCGCCCCTTTTTATGAATACCTGAAAAGAAAAAAAGGCAGATGCGTGGAAAAAAGCGGCGTACTGTCTGTTATTAGGAAGGAGAATGCAGGAAATTATGAATCGTGATTTAAATGAACTGCAGGAAATTACCGGTTATGAATTCCGGGATAAAGAACTGTTTTGCTGTGCACTGACTCACAGCTCTTATGCCAATGAACACAGAATGGCAAAAAAACAGTGCAACGAAAGACTGGAGTTTCTGGGAGATGCTGTGCTGGAGCTGGTATCCAGCGATTTTTTATACCACAAGTATCCGGACAAGCCGGAGGGAGAACTGACGAAAATCCGTGCAAGCATTGTGTGCGAGCCGACGCTGGCTTACTGTGCTGCTGATATTCATCTGGGCTCTTATCTGCTTTTGGGAAAAGGAGAAGAGGCAACCGGAGGAAGAGAACGGAATTCTGTTGTTTCTGATGCCATGGAGGCGCTGATCGGCGCAATCTATCTGGATGGTGGTTTTGCTAGTGCAAAAGAGTTTATTCACCGTTTTATTTTAAATGATATTGAGCACAAACAGCTCTTTTATGATAGCAAGACTATCCTGCAGGAAATCGTGCAGGCTTCCTACGAGGAACCTCTGGAGTATGAGATTTTAAAGGAGGAAGGGCCGGATCACAATAAGACCTTTGAGGTTCGTGCGCTTCTCGGCACAAAGGAAATCGGACGGGGCAGCGGCCGGACGAAAAAGTCTGCAGAGGCTGTTGCTGCCTACCGGGGAATTCTGAAGCTGAGGGAAGAGGTATGTATCTAAAAAGTATTGAAATACAGGGGTTTAAGTCCTTTGCAAACAAGATTCTTTTTGAGTTTCACAATGGAATTACAGGAATTGTAGGACCAAACGGAAGCGGAAAAAGCAATGTTGCTGATGCTGTCCGGTGGGTGCTGGGAGAGCAGAGGGTAAAGCAGCTGAGGGGCGGCTCCATGCAGGATGTTATTTTTGCCGGTACGGAAATGCGAAAACCACAGGGCTTTGCCTATGTAGCCATTACCCTGGATAATTCCGATCATCAGCTTTCTATTGACTATGATGAGGTTACGGTTTCCCGGCGTCTTTACCGCTCCGGCGAAAGTGAATACCGGATTAACGGCAGTGCCTGCAGGCTGAAGGATATTAATGAGCTGTTCTATGATACCGGAATCGGAAAAGAAGGCTATTCCATTATCGGACAGGGCCAGATTGACAAGATTTTAAGCGGTAAGCCGGAGGAGCGGCGGGAGCTGTTTGACGAGGCGGCCGGAATTGTAAAATTCAAACGGCGAAAGGCGATTGCCCAGAAAAAGCTGGAGGATGAAAAACAGAATCTGGTCCGTGTGACGGATATTCTTACAGAACTGGAAAAACAGGTAGGACCTCTTGCCCGCCAGTCGGAGACGGCAAGAAAATATTTAAGTCTGAAAGAGGAACTGAAGACTTATGACGTAAATTTGTTTCTCATGGAGTCCGAAGTCCTTCGCAGCCAATTGGGAGAGCTGGAGAAAAAAGAGGCGATTGTTTCCGGGGATCTGAAGGAAACCATGGCTCAGTCAGATACATTAAAAAATGAATACCAGCAGCTGGAGCAGGAAATCGCCGGACTGGATGCGGAGATTCTTGAGGAAAGAGGGAAATTAAACCAGGCGGAGATGCGCAAAGGAAGCCTGGAAGGACAGATTAATGTTATCCTGGAACAGATCAACAGCGAACGGATGCATGCGGAGCATATCCGCTCCCGGATTCAGGCGATTGCCCGGGATACGGAAGAAAAAAACAGCCAGATTGCCCTGTACCGGGAGGAACACGCCGGAATTGCTTCAGAGGAGGAGACAAGCCGGAAACGTCAGGAGGAAGCGGAAGCCGGACTGATGCACAGGGATGAGCAGCTGATGCTTCTGGATCAGAAGCTGGAGGAGGCAAAAAGCAGTATTATTGCCGGGCTGAATGAAAAAGCGTCTCTCACTGCAAAGCAGCAGCGGTATGAGACTATGCTGGAGCAGGTTCAGGTGCGGCGTTCCGAGGTTGCCCAGAAAATTCTCAAGTTCAAAAGTGACGAGTCTGTTCAGGATGAGCAGCTTCAGGAAGCCTTGAAAAAACTGGAAAAGGCCCGGGAGGAGCAGGAAGCTCTGGCAGCCGCCCAGACAGAATGTGAGGAGCAGCTGGCTTTCTATGAACAGGAAGTGCGGCGTCTGAACAAGAATTTAAATGACCGTCAGCATGAATACCACACCGCTTCCACAAGGCTGGAATCTCTGCGGAATCTGGCAGAACGGTATGAGGGCTACGGAAACAGCATCCGGCGGGTGATGGAGGTCCGGGATCGGGTTCGCGGAATCCGCGGTGTTGTGGCTGATCTTGTGACAACAGAGAAGGAATATGAGACAGCGATTGAGACGGCTCTGGGCGGAAGCATTCAGAATGTGGTAACAGATTCCGAGCAGACGGCCAAACAGCTGATTGAATATCTGAAGAAAAACCGTTACGGCAGAGTTACCTTTCTTCCGCTGACCAGTATCGGAGGCGGAAGCGGTTTTTCCAGACCGGAGGCGCTGAAGGAGCCGGGGGTTATCGGACTGGCCAGTGAGCTGGTTCATGTAAAACCGGAATACCAGGTTCTTGCAAAATACCTGTTGGGCAGAGTTGTGGTGGCTGATACCATTGACCATGCCATTGCTCTGGCAAAAAAGTATAAATATACGCTGCGGATTGTTACACTGGAAGGAGAACTTTTAAGTGCAGGCGGTTCCATGACCGGCGGTGCATTTAAAAACTCCAGCAATCTTCTGGGAAGAAAAAGGGAGATTGAAGAGCTGGAGGAAGCCTGCCGGCAGGCAATGGCTGCAGCAGACAGTATTGAAAAAGAGCGAAAGCTCAATGAGGGACTGATGACAGAGAAGCAGGAGGAGCTGGAGGATTTGAAGAACCGGCGCCATCAGGTTTCTCTGGTACAGAATACCCATCAGATGAACGTCAGCCGGCTGGAGGATAAAAAAGAAGAAATCCGGGAATCCTATCAGGATCTGAATCTGGAAAACCGTCAGCTGGAGACTCAGCTGCGGGAAATTGAGGAAACAAAGAAAAAGCTGGAGGAGGCTGCTGCACAGCTGACCTCACAGAACGAGGAAACAAACAGCCAGATTGAGCAGATGGCGGTCTGGATGGACGAGGATCGGAAAAACAGGGAAGAGGCTGCAAAGGGGCTGGAGGAAATCCGTCTGGAGGCTGCGGCCCTGAAACAAAAGGTCGATTTTGTAAAGGAGAATATCCGCCGTGTCGAGACAGAGCTGAAGAAGCTCAGGGAGGAGAAGGAAGAACTGGAAGCCGGAAGCTCTGCCTCCGGAGAGGCGGTATCTGCAAGACAGAAGGAGATCGAACGTTTAAAAGAAGAAATCGTTCACGCAGAGGAAGAAAAGGAACAGCTGGAAAAAAATGTGGAAAGCCGCAGCTCCTTAAAAGAAGAAAAGGCCAGTCGCCAGAAAGCATTTTTCAGCCGAAGAGAAGAGCTGTCTGAAAGAACAGGACAGCTGGACAAGGAGCTGTACCGGCTTCAGGGGCAGAAGGAAAAGCTGGAGGAAAAGCAGGAAAACCAGATCAATTATATGTGGAATGAGTATGAGCTGACTTACAGTACGGCGCTTCCCTTGAAAAATCCGGATCTTACGGTTCTGGCTGATGTCAAAAAGGGCATTGAGCAGTTAAAAACATCCATTCGTGCGCTGGGCAATGTAAATGTGAATGCCATTGAGGATTATCGCGAGATTTCTGAGCGGTATGAGTTTATGAAAAATCAGCATGAGGATCTGGTTCAGGCGGAGGCGGCTCTGCTGCAGATTATCGAGGAGCTGGATACGGGAATGCGCCGTCAGTTCCAGGAGAAATTCCGGGAAATCCGCCAGGAATTTGACCGGGTATTCCGGGAACTGTTCGGAGGAGGCCATGGAACCCTGGATTTACAGGAGGATGAAGATATTCTGGAAGCGGGAATCCAGATTATAGCCCAGCCGCCGGGCAAAAAGCTGCAGAATATGATGCAGCTTTCCGGAGGAGAAAAGGCTCTGACAGCGATTTCTCTGCTCTTTGCCATTCAGAATCTGAAGCCGTCCCCGTTTTGTCTTCTGGATGAGATTGAGGCGGCCCTGGATGACTCGAATGTGGACCGGTACGCCGGATATCTTCATAAACTGACAAAACACACGCAGTTTATTGTTATCACCCACCGGAGAGGAACCATGGTGGCTTCGGATCGGCTTTACGGAATTACCATGCAGGAAAAGGGAGTATCCACCCTGGTATCTGTTAATTTGATTGAGGATCAGTTGGATGAGTAGGGCTGTGTGAGGAAAAGGAAAAAGCCGATTTCCTGGAAAAATATCTGATGGACCGCGGACTCCATCCCCGGCGCATGGGCAATAACCTGTGGTGCGAGGGAGAGGCTTGGGATGACAGGCGCCCTGCATTGCTGCTCAATGCGCATATCGACACGGTGAAGCCGGTGAAGGGCTGGCTGCGGGACCCTTATGGAGCCGTTCGGGAAGGCGACCGGCTATATGGACTGGGAACCAATGATTGCGGCGGCGGACTGGTGAGCCTGCTGGCTGCCTTTGAACTGCTGCATCGCGACGCAACGTTGCCCTGGAATCTGGTGTTTCTGGCATCGGCAGAGGAAGAGGTGTCCGGTCGCAACGGGCTGGAAGCGGCGTTACCGCTGTTGCCTTCCGTGGAGGTGGCGCTGGTGGGTGAACCCACCGGTATGCAGCCGGCCATTGCCGAGAAAGGGCTCATGGTGCTCGATGTGACTGCACGGGGTAAGGCTGGACATGCGGCACGCGAGGAAGGTGTCAATGCCTTGTATGAAGCCTTGCCCGACATCGAATGGTTCCGCACACACCGCTTCGAACGGAAATCGGACCTGCTGGGACCTGTGAAAATGAGCGTGACCGTGATTCAGGCGGGAAGCCAGCACAATGTGGTGCCCGACGAATGTCGCTTCACGGTGGATGTGCGGCCGAATGAATGCTATTCGAACGAAGAACTCCTGGCGGAAATACGGAAGAACGTGCGGGCGGAAGTGGTGCCCCGTTCTACCCGGCTCAACTCCTCCCGTATTGACCCGGAGCATCCGTTGGTGAAGCGTGCCGTGGCGCTGGGCGGACGGCCTTACGGGTCGCCGACGTTGAGCGACCAGGCCTTGATGCCTTTCCCCTCGTTCAAGATGGGACCCGGCGATTCGGCGCGTTCGCATACGGCGGACGAGTTTATCCGCGACAGCGAGGTGGAGGCGGCCATAGCGACCTATGTACGTCTGCTGGCCGAATGAGCCGCGGACGGGCCATAGGATGAAATAATTTAGAAATATTCACTTTTTCCAAATAAAAACTATTATCTTTGTCCCTATTAAGCAAAGGACACAAGAACATGCTGAATAATTGTCATTTATCCCGATTGATTGCTGAACAGGCGCAGAAATATGGCGACCGTGAGGCCTTGAGATACCGCGATTATGCGAAAAACTGCTGGGTGCCGGTGAGCTGGAAGCAATTTGCCGCTCAGGTGGGGCGGGTTTCCCGTTCCCTGCTGGAACTCGGTGTGCGGGTACAGGAAAATATCGGCGTCTTTTCGCAAAACAAGCCGGAGTGCCTGTATACTGATTTCGGTGCCTATGGTGTGCGTGCGGTGACGATTCCTTTCTATGCCACGAGCAGCGTGGCACAGGTGGCCTATATGGTGAACGATGCTGAAGTGCGCTTCGTGTTCGTCGGAGAGCAGCAGCAATATGATACGGCTTTCAATGTGATGGCATTGTGTCCTACGTTGGAAAAGCTGATTATTTTCGACCGGGAAGTGAAAAAGAATCCGGCCGACCATCTTTCCGTCTATTTTGATGAGTTCCTGGCGCTGGGTGATGGAGCCGGGCAGACTGAGGAACTGGAAACGCGGAAGAAGGCGGCCAGTTTTGACGATATTGCCAACATACTTTACACCAGCGGAACAACCGGAAACAGCAAGGGTGTAATTCTGACCTATGCCATGTATCATGAAGGCTTCCTGCAGAACGACCGTGTGGTGCCGGTTTCGGACAAGGACTTGTCTCTCTGTTTTCTGCCGTTTACCCATGTGTTTGAAAGGGCCTGGTCGTATTTGGTGCTGGCTGAAGGCGGCCGCTTGGCTGTGAATCTGCGTCCGCACGATGTGCAGCGCTCCATGCAGGAGGTGCACCCCACGGCCATGTGCAGTGTGCCGCGCTTTTGGGAAAAAGTATATCAGGCAGTGCTGGAGCAGATGGAAAACGGTCCGGCAGTGCAGCGCAGTCTGATTCGCAGTGCCCTCAATGTGGGCGGCCGGCTTTGGGAGCAGTATACGTCAAAGCGACGCAAGGCTCCCCTGGGGCTTCGGTTGCAATATGCAATTTATGAGCGGACCATTATCAAGGTGCTGAAACATAAACTGGGACTGGAAAGGGCCAATATGTTTCCGACGGCCGGAGCAACTGTTTCGCCTGAGGTGGAACGCTTCGTGCATGCGGCAGGCATCAATATGGTGTGCGGATACGGACTGACGGAATCGACGGCGACCGTTTCGTGCGACCGGACGGACCAGCCGG
>OHQR01001334.1_pt1 | contig 13063 bp, 11 predicted proteins | sample 1578191 | NCBI WGS metagenome assembly OHQR01 (sample SAMEA3879577, study PRJEB24766) | human gut metagenome | biome: human-associated habitat; feature: feces | place: USA | collected 1985/1987 | reverse complement strand
TAATCTTGAATTTCTTGTTGACTTTGCGCAATTCTTTGCTCATAAATCGCGGATACCTGAGTTGTGCCGTTTGTATATTTTGAAGTTAATGAATTTAATTGATCTCGTTCTTTTGCGGATAATTCAGTACCGCCCATTGCTTTATTTTGCAATGCAATAAGCTCTGGAGATTGGAATACACTTTTTGCCTGCATTAATGCAGCTTGACCGTTCGTTTTAAGAGCATTTAATGCATATTGTTCTTGACGCTGCAAGGATTTTTCCATATTAGCAACATCGCGGGTTGCACGTCTAGCTCTAGACTGGATGCGCATCATTTGGGCTTGCAGACTTCTTACGCGTCTGCCAGCTGCTAATTTTCCAAATGCTCCTAATAAGAAACCCATTTTTCTAGTATCCTTGTGTTAGTGTCCTCGTAATTATATAAAGTATTTGTTTTTCGCATAATTGCGTTTTTTATCGATTTTTGTTAAGTAATGTAACAATTAATATAAATATTAAAGTATATACTTTTTATATAATGAAGTATCTATAGGAATGTACACCTATATTTTGGGTATTGAAATTTGTTTTACTTTTTTATATTATGATATGATATTCGGTTAGTTGATAGGGAGAAGGTACCATGCTTAAAAAGATCTTTAATACAAAAATTATCATATTTGCGATATTTGTTATATTGTTACTGTTTTCGCTGCCAAAAATTACAGGGTTATTGATGATATTGTTCGGATCTTTTGTGCTTGCTGCTGCATTAAACCCTTTTGTTAATAAACTACAGGAAAAATTAAAAAATCGGGCATTATCGGCTTCAATTATTGTATTAACAGCGATTGTAACAGTTTTTGCATTAATTTTGCCTATTATTGTTATGTGTTACAAAGAAGTTGAGTTATTTATTTCGATTATGCCTCAGAAGGCGGCTAACTTGTATAACTTTATAACCCATACAAAGTTATACGGGAAAACTCTTTCTGAAATGATTCCGTTTGATAATCTTGCAAATGCATCAACAGGACTTGCGCAAAATGTTTTTAATCAGTCTGTAAATATTACAATGTCAGCCGCTCAAATGCTTTTTGTAACATTGGCATTGATGATGTTCATTTATTATATTCTAGTTGATAAACAGTATTTAAGAGATAAGTTTATTGAATTTTTCCCTCAAGATTTAAAGAAAAAAGCTGGCTGCATATTATATAATATAACAACAAAAGTCGGTAATTATGTCAGAGCACAGGTTTTATCAATGATTACTGTCGGTGTAATGGTAACAATTGAAGTTGCGTTGTTAGGTATTGAGTACCCGGTATTGTTAGGTTTAATCGCAGGTATCTGTGAAATCATACCGATATTAGGACCAACTATAGCAATTGCGGTTATGATTGCTGTGGCATTCCCGCTCGGGTGGGTTAAGATTGTTCTTGCGATTGTGCTTTTCCTTGCTATTCAACAAATTTCAAACTACATGATAAGACCGTTTTTGTTTGGAAAGTTTATGAAACTTCACCCTATAAATATTATGGTTGCTCTGTTTGTAGCTGAGGAGTTCCTCGGAGTCTGGGGAGTAATCCTTTCTCCTGCTATTGCTGCAACTTTTTGTGTATGAGTTGTATTTAACTCCGATAAATGAGAAAGAGGCAGGTACGGATATTGAATAACGAATGCCATGAAACCTTTTTATATGATCGAAAGATCAAAAAAGATTATGATTACAATATGTGGTTCTTTTTTCCGGGACCGGAATCGTTTGCAATGTCTTCGCTGGGGTATTTGTGGCTGTTTAGAGCTATTGATTTACTTGATGGTATCAATATTGAAAGATATTATACCGATACAAAAACTACAGTTTTGATGCGTGATAAAATTAATCTAATCGGGGTTTCTTTTACCTTTGATACGGATTTTTTGGCTATTTTTAAATTTTTAGAGAAAAATAATTATGCATTCAAAGCAAAAGACAGAGATGAAAACTCACCATTAATTTTTGCCGGCGGTCCTGTTATTACGTCAAACCCCGAGCCATACAGTGAAATATTTGATTTCATGATAATTGGTGATGGAGAAGATGCTAATTTTGAAGCTGTTAGGATTTGTTCTGAGAATAATGATAAGTCAAAAGCAGAGATTCTTCGTATTTTAAGTGAAATTGAAGGTGTTTATGTTCCCTCACTAAACCAAAAATCTGTAAAAAAGATTACAAAAAAGTTGTCAGAATGTGTTTATACTCCGGTTTTAAGTAGTGCAGCGTTTTTCCCAAATACGTTTATTATGGAAGTTGAGCGCGGCTGTGCTAATAGATGCGGCTTTTGTCTGGCATCTTATATGAATCTGCCTATTCGTTTTGTGGATTATGACAAAATTGTTGAATCTGTTGAACTTGGGCTTAAACATACAAATAAAATAGCGTTATTAGGAGCTCAAATTACGGCACACCCGAGGTTTAAGGATGTTTGTAAATATATCGAAAGACGAATTGACAATGGCGAAGAGATCGAAATGAGTGTATCTTCGCTGCGTGTTGATTCCTTTATTCCCGAGGTTGTTAATACTCTTGTAAAAGCAGGACAAAAGAATTTGACATTGGCAATAGAGGCCGGCAGCGAACGTTTGAGGCGTGTTATAAATAAGAATTTAACAGAGGCTCAAATCTATGATGCAATTGATGTTGCTATTCAGTGCGGATTAAAAGGGGTTAAATTTTACGGTATGATTGGTCTGCCAACCGAAACGCAGGAGGATATTGAAGAAATAGTTAATTTATCAAAGCGGTTGAGAGAAAAATACAAAGGGTTTGATATTTCTTTTGGCTTTTCTACTTTTGTACCTAAGGCGAATACTCCGTTTCAGTGGTTTGGCAGAAATAGTGAAAAATCCCTTGAAACAAAAGCTAATTACATAAGAAAAGAGCTACATAAATTAGGCATACAAGCAAGTATTTCAAGTGTTAAATGGGACTATTATCAGGCTGTACTTTCGCGCGGTGATTCTTCGCTAACTGACTATATAATCAAAGTTTATGCGCTTGGCGGCAAGCTTGGTGCGTTTAAGAAAGCTGCAAAGGTACTTGGTATAAATACTGATTATTATGCACTGAATAACTACGATTACGAAAAATCGTTTCCTTGGGATTTTATAGATATAAATCCCGGTAAAGAATTCCTTATTACTGAAAGTCAACGATTGGTTAACGGCTAAAGCGGTACATAGCCGGAATATACAAGACTTGCCCAGTTGTCAAAATAACTGATTTGTGTTGCGCTGCCGGTTCTTATAAATATTTTAGGCATTTTTTCCGGAGCAATTTCAAGTGCTGCACAGATTGCTGCCTGAATAACTTCAGGGTGAGTAACTATAATAATTCTGTTTCCGGTGTTTTGTTCGACTATTTCATTTATAACTTTTTTGATTCTTTCAATAAATTCTATAGAACTTTCTGCGCCAGCTGCGGTTTTGTCATTTGGATCCGATAATATTTTATAAAAACCGCCAGGATATTCTTTTTCTATTTGATCGTAGGTTAATCCGTTCCATTTCCCGCATTCACGGGTTTTAAGTTCGTCTACAATAACATAGTCCTTTTTAAAAACTTTAGCAACCATCATTGCGGATTGTACCGTTCTGATTGATGGAGAAGTATAGATTACATCGTTTTTGACCCCGCGGGCTTTAAAGTATTTTGTCAAATTTTCCATTTCTTCAACCCCAAGCTCTGATAACGGCGGGTAATTCTCGGCATCTGATAATCTGCCTTCTTCTGAATATATTGTTGCTCCGTGGCAAACAAAAGTTATTTTACATTTTCTATTAAAATACATAATCTCAACCTCTATATTATTATAGCACAGATTTTGTTTTTGCGGTAGTATAGAAAAAAAGGAGGGACTCATGAAGGGAAAAGCATTTAAATTTGGAGATAATATTTCAACAGATCATATAGCGCCGGGGAGATTGTACCACTTGCGTTCTAATCTGCCTGAGTTTGCAAAGCACGTTTTGGAAGATGCTGATGAGACTTTTGCTTCGAGAATGAATAAAGGCGATTTTGTTGTTGCCGGTTCAAATTTTGGACTGGGCTCTTCCCGCGAACATGCCCCGCTTATTATGAAAATAGCAGGAGTTGGTGCTGTTTTAGCAAAATCATTTGCTAGAATTTTTTATAGAAACGCTATCAATATAGGACTTTTGGCTATTGAATGTGATACAGATTCAATAGATGACGGTGATGAGTTAGAACTTGATATTGAAAAAGGTGTTATTACCAACCTGACTAATGGGTCTATTATTCAAATAGAGCCGCTTCCGCCTGTTATGATAAAGCTTTTGAAAGACGGCGGGCTTGTTGAACATATTAAGAAAAACGGAGATTTTAAACTTACTGACTAGTTGTAAAATTTTAACAATTAGCCGTAAAATCTTAATATATTGAGTTTTAGTACAAAATATAATATTCTGATATAAGAATTTATTAGATAAGGGGAGACAACATGAATATACAAGAACGCATGGACAGTATTAATAGCGTAATCAAAAGTATAGCAGAATTTATTCAGACAAATGATGAGATTAAAGGTGATTTTAATGAGTACCTTAAAACTATTGGCGCTAATGCCAAAAACGGTATTCCGCTTCAAACTGCGTGTTTTAGCTATATTCTTGAAAGAAATTTAGGTGAAGACTTACGTAGTATTCCGCAATTATATTTAGAAAATACTAAAGGACTTGATAAAGATACAAAAGCTATTGTAGAAGCTATTGATGAGTCTATATCATCAGTGTTTGAGATTAAAAAAGTTACTAAAACAGGCTTTGAACTGTTAAATATCGTTAACGAGCGCAAATATATGATTATTTCGTTGATGAAAATGACTGCTTTCAGAGGATTAGGTTCAGGTGATTATATTATTGCACGAATTGTTAATATCAACGGTGATTATTATCTTCTTGAAATTTCAGGGGTTTTAGCTTCTACCAAAAAAGACGATGCGTATCGTTATGCTGTTGCCAAGATTATTCAAAATCCTGAATTGGTTTATCTAGACAATCCTGAAAAGCAAAAAGAGATAGAAGAAGATGTTGCTGATATCTATAAAAAGTTTATGGAATTTTTCGGTACAACCGAGGTTATTACAACCAACAAACACGCTGATGATTTAATTGGGATTTTTAATGACTATGCTGAAGACGGTACCAAAGCCGATTATAAAGAGCTTGTTGTGGAACCTGATGAGTATAAGTTCTTTAATGTTAGTGAATTTAACAATTCTTATGATAATTTCCTTGAAAATTCGCTTGGCGGTTTTTCTTCTCACAAGGAAACCTATGATGTAGGTATTATTTATGATGAAGAACTTGGTTTGTATGCTATTCCGTTTTATGGTACGTTTAACAAGATATTTGAAGTTAAGGATTATACAAAAATTGTTAACTACGATGCTTGTATTAAATATTTTCTTCAAAATGATAAGTATTCAGCAAATCTTATTCGCCTGGTTGCTTCAAAACATAAAAACTTTATGGAAATTGTTAATGCTGTACTTGCTAAAAATTATACTCTTGAGGAGCTGTTAAAAACGTACAAACGCAGATATGTTAACAATAAAATTATATCTTCAACAACGGTATTATACCGTTCAAATGCTTTCTCAAGCACTCTTGGAATTATAGAAGATAACGAAAGCAAACCGCAGATTGATACTAATCAGAAAATCGGCAGAAATGATCCATGTCCTTGCGGCAGCGGTAAAAAATACAAAAAATGCTGTGGAGCTGCTGTATAATATATTAAAATAGAAAACAATGATTAAACAGATTAAGTTAAAGGATTACATATTAATAGATGAGCTGTGCGCTAATTTTGACAACCGGTTGAATATTATTACCGGTGAAACAGGTGCCGGCAAAAGTATTATATTGAATGCTATTGATCTGGTGTTTTCTTCACGTGTGTCAAAAGATGTTATAAAAACAGGATGTGACAAAGCTGTAATCGAGATTACACTTGAAAACACCAAACATAATCTGTCTGAGTTGTTTGAGGAAAACGGTATTGATGATCTGGGCAGTGAAATTGTTATAACAAAAGAAATTACACAAAGTTCTGTGCGTTCAAGAATTAACGGCACACTGGTAAACCAAGAACTTTTGAAGAATTTGCGAACTCTTTTTGTTGATATCCATTCTCAGCATCAGACTTATACATTTTTACAGCCGCAATATCATATAAATTTACTTGATTCGTATGCAAAAGATGTTTATGGAAGGGTGCTTGAAGATTACAAATCTCGATATAAACGTTATGAAGAGCTTGTTTTAGCACTAGAAACAGCTAAATCTTGTGCAAATGCGACAGAATCACAGATAGATTTTCTAAAATTTCAAATAAATGAGATTGAAGAAGCAAATATCCAAAGTATTACAGAAGATGAGGAGTTAAACCAGGAGCTTGAAGTCCTTGAAAACGCAGAAAAACTTAAAGAGTTAACGGGCGGCTCATATTGGGCAATAAATGGTGATGACGGCTCAATTGTGGAAGCTCTTGCAAAAATTAAGGCTGACTTGTCAAAAGCTGCTGATTTTGATAGTTCATTGGAAGATGTAAACAGGCAATTTTTAGATACCTTTGAAAACCTAAAAGATATTTCATCTATTCTGCGGGATTATAGTCAAAGTCTTGATAATGACACCCAAAGACTTGATGAAATTCAAGAACGCTTATATTTGCTTGATAAATTGAAACATAAATATGGCGGAACTCTTGAAACTGTGCTGAAAAACTTTGAAGATTTTTCATCAGAACTTTCAACTATTGAGTTTTCAACCCAAAATATTGAAAAGCTTGAAGTTGAAATTACAGCATCAAAATCAGAGTTAACGGAACTTGCTCATCAAATAACTGAGCATAGGCAAAACTACGCGCAGGTGCTTTCAGTTTTAATTCAAGATAAGCTTGCAGTACTTGAGCTGCCTAAGGCTAAATTTGAAATTAGAATTACTCCAAAAGATTTGTCATCAAATGGTATGGATTCTGTTGAGTTTATGATATCAACAAATGTATCCGAGTCTTTAAAACCTCTTGCTAAGGTTGCTTCAGGCGGTGAAATCTCAAGAGTCATGCTTGCTATAAAATCAATATTTGCGCAAAATGATGATATTGATACAGTAATTTTTGATGAAATTGATACCGGAATTTCAGGCAAGGCAACTCAGTCTGTTGCTGATGAGATGGTTGAATTAAGTAAATCCCATCAGATTATTGTTATTACTCACCAGGCTATAATTGCTTCTAAGTCAAATAAACACTTCTATGTACGAAAATCTCAGGAAGATCAGACAAAAGTTGAGGTGTTTGTTCTAACAGGTGATAACAAGGTTAAAGCAATTGCTGAGCTTGCAGGTGGTGCGATTAATGAACAGTCTATAGAATTTGCAAGATCCTTGCTGGGGTAATTGTGCCCTGAAATATTTTCTTCCCTGGCAGATTTATAATATCAGCTTAACAAATATTAAAAAAAGTCTTTGATTATTTCAAAGACTTTTTTATTACGCTCGAAGAGATTCGAACTCCCGACCTTTTGGTTCGTAGCCAAACGCTCTATCCAACTGAGCTACGAGCGCTTATAATTTTGTTTACCCCTTTATAATATTTAAAACATAAATTATTTTCAAGTGAATTTATGAAGAAAATTAAAACTGGAAATATCCTTAATTTTTTATTATAATAATATTGTAAAATATAAATGTAAGGAGGCATTTATGAAATTAACACCTAGAGAACTTGAAATTTGTAAGTACATTGCTGAGGGCAAAAAGAACTGCGAGATTGCCAAAATACTATTTTTGAGCGAGCATACTATTAAAACACATGTCAGCACTATTATCGCTAATCTCGGTGCTGTGAACAGAACACAGGTTGCCTATATATTGGGTCGGGAAAATATTATAAAGATTTAACAATTTTGCCATTTTTCATGACAGGTATATAATTTTTATAGGTAGAGCTTATGAAAAATATTTTTGCAAAATTGTTATGTTTAGTTGCATTTATCCTGTGTTTTGCAGGAAATGTACTGGCTGCAGCGGATTTTAATATTACATCTGTAAATTATGATAATTCTTCAGCTTTTTTATCTATAAATACCTTCGATAATGATGAGTACTCTTTTACTGAACCTCCTAAATTGTATATAATCCAGGAAGAGAACAAAGCTTATTTTGATATTAATTCATCTGTATTGAAGTGTTCGGCACAAGATTTTGTGGTTTCAACTCCCGGTATTCGCGAGGTCATGGTTAAACAGTTTTCTGTTAATCCAAATATTGTAAGGGTTGTAATATATTATAGTGAAGGATTTAATCCTAATAATATAAAGTTACAGCGTATTAATAATACATTATTTGTGCGCTTTAAACAGCCTGCCATTCAAAACTTTTATTTTCAACAAGTATATAGTGATATTATATCAAATGTTTCCAGAGTATATGAAGGAATTAGTATTCAAACCCCTGTTCTGTCTGCTCAAACAAGCCTTGCAAATCAGATAAATTCTGCATTTAAGCTTGGTGAAACTACTGAAGATAAAAATTATGTACTAATGAAAAAGGATTTGGAACTTCCGACAAAATATTACATTGATAATGTCAATATCAAAAATGGGGCAATTCATATAACTGGTGTCGGCTCTTTAACGCTATCAAAACCGTTTGCACTTTCCAATCCGACAAGAACGGTTTATGATATTCCTAACGCAACTGTTAACCCTGTTCTTCATAACAAGGATATTAGTTTTTCCCAAACAGAAACAATTAAAGTTGCACAATTCGACAGGGATACGGTTCGAATTGTAATAACCAGCCAAACTTCTGACAGGTATGTACCGCTTATTTTTGGGGATACTCAGCGGCTTGTATTCATAGATAAATTGACATCCGGGCATTCCGCATTATTTTCAACAAAAGCAGCTTTAAATTCGGTTAATGATGAAATTAATGATTCTAAAACACATTCGGTAAAACTTATCTTTTCACGTCCGATTATTTATGGAATTGATAGAAATGCTTCATCTGTTGATTTATATTTATATAATGTCGATAGATATCAAGATGTTAATCTAAGATCTTCGATGATTTTTGAAAGTGCTAAATTCTCAGCTATAAAAGGCGGAGGAGTGAAATTAAGCATACCTTTGGCGGATAAGGCTGATGAATTAGATATCCATGCCGGAGTTGACGGCAAAACTTTAAGAATAAGGATTAAATCGGAAAAAGTTGAAATGCCGACTCCTGTTGTAACTCCGCCTGTAAAAATCTCGGATATTCTATCAGATAGCGGTAAAAAAGTTGTTGTAATCGACCCCGGACATGGCGGTTCTGATTGCGGAGCTATAAGAAACGGTATTAATGAAAAAGATATTACTCTTGATATTTCAAAAAGGGTAACGGCTCTGCTTGAGAAAAAAGGTTATGTTGTTTATATGACAAGGGAAACCGATGAAACAGTGTCTTTGCAGGATAGAGTTGAAATAAGTGAAAATATTTCGCCAGAAATCTTTGTTAGCATTCACGTTAATTCAAGTAACAGCGAAGCACCAAACGGTATGGAAACACATTATTACAAAGACAACAGTTTAATGCTTGCAAAAACAGTCCATGCTTCAATGTTAAATCATATTAATGCAAATAACCGCGGCTTGTTTAAATCTAAGTTTTATGTTATAAATCATACAACAGCACCGGCAATTCTTGTTGAAATTGGATTCTTATCAAATCCGACTGAACGTGCGCAATTAGTTTCAGAAAGCCGTAAACAGGCGACGGCGAAGGCTATAGCTGAGGGTATAAATGCTTATCTCAAGTAATAATAATTTAGACTGCAATTCTCCTATTGCGTTTTTTGATTCGGGTATTGGCGGATTAACAGTATTAAACAAAGTTAAATCGATTTTACCAAATGAAAATTACGTGTATTATGGTGATACTCTGCATATGCCTTATGGTGAAAAATCAAAAGAGCAGCTGCTCGAGTATTCTGATAAAATATTTAAATTTTTTGAATCAAAACATTGCAAGGCTGTTGTTATGGCATGTAATACAACCTCATCTGTTGTTTATGATGAAGTTATAGGACGGTATAATTTTAAATTGTATCCAATTGTGCAATCAGTTTCTGAAATTTTGTCTAAACTTGATGTCAGTCGTCTTGGAATTTTTGCTACGCGTGCAACCATTGAATCTGGTGCTTATGAGCGTGAGATTGCAAAATATAATCCTGATATAGAAGTTTTTGGACAATATTGCCCACAGTGGGTTCATATTGTTGAAGAACATTCTATGAATAATTCTGAAAATATTGAGATAGTCAAATCTGATTTAGATAAAATGATGTTAAATACTCCCGATAAAATAGTTTTGGGCTGTACTCATTATCCGTTTTTAACCGATATCTTGACTAAATTTGCACCGAAAGACCTGTTTATTGATCCTGCAATAGCATTTGCTGATTATATTAAATCTGATTTGGCTAAATCAGGTTTGCTAAACAATCAAGAAACATCAGCAGAAGAGTTTTATGTTAGTTCTAATCCTCAAAACTTTATGACTGCATCTAAGATGTTTTATGATGTTAAAAAAGAGCCTGTATTATTAACCCTTTAGTAAAATTTCAAGACATTTTTCATAGGTTTCAAGTTCAATTATATTCGGGTTATCTTTAAATAATTTGTCTTTTGTAATATTTAGTTCTGTTTGGTTTTCTTTTATTACATAGACGGGAATATTATTTTTTACAGCTTCAAAAACAGGAATAGAACCTAGAGAGTTATAAGGCATAATAAGAAAATCAAGATCTTTGATATTTAACCCTTTGTTTTTATCTGTTGTAATTTGAGGAGCTTGAGAAAGTCCGAGCAGTATGCATGGTAAAAATGTTGGTGTTATATATTCAGAGGCAGATTTAGGGTTTACGATATCAGGGTAAATTTTATAATCTTCAAATGCCGGAGAATGAGCACAAGGCACTTTGAAGTATTTCGATATGTAATGTGAGATTATAGCCTCGACTCCGCCTACAGGGTCTGTCCCTTGAGCATTAGCATACTCAGGGTTTTCCTCTTCAGAATCTTCAAACAGACAGACAACCCCAATCGCATTGCAGCCTTTATCTAATAATTTTTTGCAAGATCTGCCCAATGTCTCGATATTTTTTACGCAACCTGTTGAGATGCCATCATTTGTTAGAAAAAATTCAACTCCGACATCTTCATCTGTTATTTCAAAAGCCTTAATGTCAATACCGTAAACGGTTTTTACTGCATTTTGAGTGTTAATATGAATATTTAAGATATCTTTTTGGATTGCTTTGTCATAAATTATACCGATTTTATTGTTATTAGACGGGAGTAGGTTAATTTCATCTTTGAAAAACGAATCAAGGGTGTATCCTTCTATATAGAGCATGGAATCTGTAATCGCCGAAAATCCGCCTGCATTTACCACATTGGGATTTACTACAAGGTTAAAATGTTTGGCGAAATTTCTTGCATAAGCGCCGGCATCTCCAGCATATCCGCCAATAGATGCTCCGATACCTGTTGGAATAATAAATGCTCCTGTTTTTCGATTATTCTGAATCATTTAAATAATTCTCCACCCCGTGTAAAATTGCCTGCGCTGCTTTGTTTTGGAAATCTTCATCAATCAGTTTGGCATTATCTTCAGGATTTATCATATAGCCAATTTCAAGCAATACTGCCGGAGATTCGGTGTTCCTGACAACAGCAAAGCTTTCCTGTCTTACTTTATCATTGTTCATGCAAAGTTCACAAGTTAACGATTTAAGAATTTTCTCTGCCAAATTTTTTGACTGCGGATAATAATAGTAAACGCTTGAGCCGGATCTGCCGGATTCTGCAGCAGAATCTGGCAATGCATTGTTATGAATGCTTATAAATATATCAGAGTTGTTGTTTTGAGAGGCTTTTACCCGCTCAGAAAGTGATACTTCAATATCAGTTTCTCTTGTCATATATACTATTGCGCCTAAATCTTCAAGGTATTTTTTTAGTTTTAAAGATATAGCTAAATTTACATCTTTTTCCTTATCTCCAAGGCAACCGACAGCTCCGTATTCATCTCCGCCATGACCTGGATCAAGTGTAATTTTTATCCCTTCAAGCGGTTTTGATTTATCAATATTAGGATAATTTTTAACCTCTATGACAAGTTCTCGGCTGTTTTTATAGTAGCATTTATAGCCAAATAGTTTGCCGGTTTTATTTATATGAAAATCAAATTTACCTTCCGGCAAATCTTCAATATTATACACTGTTAAATCAAGCCCGTTTGTATGGTAGATAAAATCTTCATTTTTCATAATATATTGGCGGGTTTCACTTAATATATACGGAACTTTCTTATTAAGTTTGAGTGTAAAGGTTCGTTTATCAGGGGTTTCTTCGTAAATGTAATTTTCTATTTTTGCCGGAGAATTATTATAACCCGATATTGATGTAAGATGATTTTTTGCAATCCAGGCATAATCATCTCTTGCCAGTTGAACTTTATAAAAGTCGTTATATTCACCGACAATATTTAGCGGAATACCTTTTTCAATATGCTGAAGTCTGTTAATTCCGCCATCAAAAGGATCAACGCGCAATGGAACATTATCAGCCTTTGTTGCAAAGACTTGTATATTGTCGTAATTGATAACGTTATTTTGTTCAGCTTCTGCAGATGCCACCTTTTGACGTGTAATTCTGTATTTTTTAATATCTTTTCCGTTGTTGATTATAAACAGATTTTCTCCTTCTGATAATTTTACCGGGTGGTAAAATCCGCCGGATTTATGGATTTTTACAGGTTCATCGTTAATTTTTAAATCTATAGAAGGGTTTTCACTCCCGACAAAAAATGTGACAGGGGAATTTATTATAACTGACTGAGTTTTAGGGTAAACAATATCAGCCGCTGATACAGGGTTTGATATTAGTAAAATTGATATTCCTATGATTGATTTTAAGTTGTTCATAGTATAAATATACTATAATTTAAGAAAAATTATAAT
>OHQR01001330.1_pt1 | contig 13099 bp, 10 predicted proteins | sample 1578191 | NCBI WGS metagenome assembly OHQR01 (sample SAMEA3879577, study PRJEB24766) | human gut metagenome | biome: human-associated habitat; feature: feces | place: USA | collected 1985/1987 | reverse complement strand
CATGGCCTGCGCGCCCATCTCTACCCGTTCGCTGCCGTGAAGGAAGACGGGGCCATCGCATACGTGGAAGACGGTGAAGTGGAAATCAACGAACCGATAGCCTTCAATATGGAGCAAGAGGAGCTGGCGCTGCACGGCACACACAACCTATACAATTCGTTAGCCGCCGGCATCTCGGCCAATTTGGCCGGCATCCGGAAAGAATATATCCGCAAAGCCTTGTCCGACTTCAAGGGAGTGGAACACCGGTTGGAGAAAGTAGCCACCGTACGCGGCGTGAGCTTCATCAACGATTCCAAGGCTACGAACGTAAACTCCTGCTGGTATGCCCTACAAAGCATGACCGGCAAAACCGTACTTATCCTCGGCGGTAAAGACAAAGGAAACGATTACACGGAAATCGAAGACCTCGTACGCGAAAAGTGCTCTGCCCTGGTCTATTTGGGTTTGCACAACGAAAAGTTGCACGCCTTCTTCGACCGTCTGGGACTGCCCGTAGCCGACGTGCAGACCGGCATGCAGGATGCCGTAGAAGCAGCCTTCAAGCTGGCAAAGAAAGGTGAAACCGTGTTGCTCAGTCCTTGCTGTGCCTCCTTCGACCTCTTCAAGAGCTATGAGGACCGCGGCAATCAGTTCAAAGCATGTGTCAGAACACTATAAGATACGGATGCCGCAACAGTCCTATTACGCATCCCGTAACAAGAATGGCAACTTTTAATTCTTTAATTATTAATTTTTAATTTGCGAAGCATTGGATTTATTAAAGAGCATATTCAAAGGCGATAAAGTGATTTGGATTATTTTCCTTTTCCTTTGCCTCATCTCCATCACAGAGGTATTCAGTGCTGCCAGTACGCTGACCTACAAGAGTGGCGACCACTGGGGACCGATTACGCAGCACAGCATCCTCCTGATGGTAGGCGCCGTCATTGTAGTACTGGTACACAACATCCCCTATAAATGGTTTCAGGTGTTCCCGGTATTCCTGCTTCCGATATCCATCGGACTGCTGGCTTTTGTGATGCTGATGGGATTCATTACCGGCGACCGCGTAAACGGCGCAGCCCGCTGGATGACCTTCATGGGCATTCAGTTCCAGCCGTCGGAAATAGCGAAGATGGCCGTTGTCATCGTTACCGCCTTTATCCTCTCGAAAGGGCAGGATGAAGACGGTGCAAGTCCGAAAGCCTTTAAGCGCATCATGATTATTACCTGCATTGTCTGTGGCCTTATCCTGCCAGAAAACTACTCGACGGGAATGCTGCTCTTCGGAACGGTCTACCTGATGATGTTCATCGGGCGGGTATCTGCCAGGAAACTGCTGATACTGGGAGGGGGAATTGTGGCATTCGTAACAGTCTTTGTCGCCTTCCTGCTGGCCACGCCAGACAAGACATTGGAAAATATACCGATGGGGCACCGCTTCACCACTGTAAAATCCCGTATTGCAGACTTTACCAACAAGGAGGAAGTTCCTGCCGCCAAATTCGACATCGACGGCGACGGGCAAGTGGCACATGCCCGTATTGCCGTAGCTACGAGCAACGTTGTAGGCAAGGGTCCGGGAAACTCCGTACAGCGTGACTTTCTGAGCCAGGCATTCTCCGATTTCATCTATGCCATCATCATCGAGGAACTGGGACTGGTAGGCGGAATAGTCGTTGTGTTCCTTTATGTCTGCCTATTGGCGCGAGTGGGCCGTATCGCCAAAAAATGCGACCGCACTTTCCCCGCTTTCCTCATTACCGGAATAGCCTTGCTGCTCGTCACGCAGGCGCTGTTCAACATGATGGTTGCCGTAGGTCTGGCACCCGTCACGGGACAACCGCTTCCACTCATCAGCAAGGGTGGTACATCCACTTTCATCAACTGTGCCTACATCGGCATGATACTGAGTGTCAGCCGCTATACAGCCAAGCTGGAGGAACAGCGGATGCATGATGCGCAAGTGCCGATGCTGATAGATGCCGGAAATGCCGAGCACCCGGAACAACCTGCCGACAGCGAAGCACAGACAGCCGCTGAGCCGACAGCAAAGGTACTGAACAGTGATGCGGAGTTTGAATAACAGCCTCTCCCCCAACCCCTCCCCCGTAGGGAGGGGAGAAAAGAATAATTGAGTAATGGAGAGCATGCCAATAATACAAAAATAAAAAAGAACAAGAATATGAGTAAAGAGGCGAACAACTATACAACCAAAAGTAACTCTACCCCTCTCCCTACGGGGAAGGGGGTGAGGCTTATCATCAGCGGCGGCGGTACCGGAGGACATATCTTTCCGGCCATCTCCATCGCTAACGCCATAAAAGAGTTGTGTCCCGACGCGGAGATTCTCTTCGTAGGTGCCGAAGGAAGAATGGAAATGCAGCGTGTTCCAGATGCCGGTTACCGGATTATAGGTTTACCCGTTGCCGGATTCGACCGCAAACATCTGTGGAAGAACTTCTCCGTACTGCTGAAACTGATACGAAGCCAGTGGAAAGCACGGAGCATCATCAAGGAGTTCCGCCCGCAAGTAGCCGTCGGTGTAGGTGGCTATGCCAGTGGTCCTACGCTGAAAATGGCGGGCATGATGGGTATTCCCACGCTGATACAGGAACAGAATTCCTACGCCGGTGTCACCAACAAGCTGCTGGCACAGAAGGCATGCAAGATTTGCGTGGCCTACGAAGGCATGGAAAAGTTCTTCCCGGCAGAAAAGATAATCATGACAGGTAATCCGGTGCGCCAGAACCTGCTCGGACATTCCATCCTGCACGCAGACGCCGTAAAGTACTTCGGATTGAACCCGGAAAAGAAGACTATCCTCATTCTGGGCGGTAGTCTTGGAGCGCGTACCATCAACCAGACACTGACCGCCGGCCTGGATATCATTCGTACCCACCCCGACGTACAGTTTATCTGGCAGACTGGCAAGATATACATTGACCAAGTCAGAGAAGCCATTACAGCCACTACGGGAGAAGCCGTACGTAACCCGCATATCAGTGCCATTCCGAATCTGTATGTGACGGACTTCATTAAGGATATGGCAAACGCCTATGCCGCTGCCGATCTGGTGATTTCACGTGCCGGAGCCGGTTCCATCTCCGAGTTCTGCCTGCTGCACAAGCCGGTCATCCTGGTTCCCTCACCCAATGTGGCCGAAGACCATCAGACCAAGAATGCGCTGGCGCTGGTGGATAAGGATGCAGCTATCTATGTGAAGGATGTGGAAGCGAAAGAGAAGCTGCTGCCGGTGGCGTTGGAGACAATCGCTAACCCCGAGAAGCTGCAAGACTTGAGCAAGAATATCGCCAAGCTAGCGTTGCCGGACTCGGCGACAATTATTGCGAAGGAGGTATTGAAGAGCCTCTCCCCTTGTCCCTCCCCCGTAGGGAGGGGGGAATAGATAGTACTGCTATCGTTCTTTTTATAATATCATACTTTTGGAAGAAGAGTTTGAAGAAAAAATTTGAATATGAATAAAAATATAAGCAATAGTAACTCATCTCCCCTCCCTACGGGGGAGGGGCAGGGGGTGAGGCTTGAAGCCATTCGCTCCGTTTATTTCGTCGGTGCCGGCGGCATCGGCATGAGCGCTCTGATACGCTATTTCCTCTCTAAAGGAAAGACAGTAGCGGGCTACGACCGTACGTCGAGCGAACTGACAGAACGTCTGATTACGGAAGGAGCACAGATACACTACGAAGAGGATATCAACCTTATTCCGGAGGAGTGCAAAGACAAGGCAAGCACGCTCGTGGTCTATACCCCCGCCGTGCCGCAAGAGCATGCAGAACTGACCTATTTCCGTGAAAACGGTTTCGACATACATAAGCGCTCCCAAGTATTGGGCATCATCACCCGCAGCAGTAAAGGTCTGTGCGTGGCAGGTACGCATGGCAAGACTACCACCAGCACCATGGCTGCCCACCTGCTGCACCAGTCACACGTGGGCTGCACCGCCTTCCTCGGAGGCATTTCGAAGAACTACGGTACGAATCTGCTGCTTTCCGCCACCAGCCCTTATACCGTTATCGAAGCGGATGAGTTCGACCGCTCCTTCCACTGGCTATCGCCCTGGATGAGTGTCATTACTGCCACCGACCCCGACCACCTGGATATATACGGCACCAAAGAAGCCTATCTCGAAAGCTTCCGCCACTACACCACGCTTATCCAGCCGGGCGGCGCCCTGATTCTGCACAAAGGACTGGAAATGCAAGCCGACGTACAACCGGGCGTCACCACCTATACCTACTCGCGCAACGAAGGCGACTTCCATGCCGAGAATATCCGCATCGGAAACGGTGAAATCTTCATCGACTTCGTGGCGCCTGACACCCGCATCAACGATATTCAGTTGGGTGTTCCCGTCAGCATCAACATCGAGAATGGTGTTGCCGCCATGGCACTCGCCCATCTCAGCGGTGCCACCGACGAAGAAATCAAGCAAGGCATGGCAAGCTTCCGCGGAGTGGACCGCCGTTTCGACTTCAAGCTGAAGAATGACCGGATTGTATTTCTCAGCGACTATGCCCACCATCCGGCGGAAATAGCCCAAAGCGTGAAGTCCGTCCGCGAGTTGTACCAAGACAAGAAGATAACCGTCATCTTCCAGCCCCACTTGTACACCCGTACTCGCGACTTCTACCGTGACTTTGCAGACAGCCTTTCCCTATCCGACGAGGTGATTCTGACAGAGATATACCCTGCCCGCGAGCAACCGATTCCCGGCGTGACGAGTCAGCTGATTTATGACAACCTCCGCCCCGGCATCGAGAAATGCATCTGTAGGAAAGAAGACGTCCTCAGCCTCCTCGCCCAAAAGCACACCGAAGTATTGGTAGTGCTGGGAGCCGGAGACCTGGACAACTATGCGCCCCAAATCACCCAACTATTATCAGAAAAATATCATGGTTAAAAGGATTCTACTTTCTATCGTTCTGTTGCTTGTCATTGCTTACCTGGTAGTGGCTGTCACAGCTTTCAACCGCAAGCCCACCTCGCAGGTGTGCCAAGACGTGGAACTGGTGATAAAAGACACGGTATATGCCGGCTTCATCACGAAGAAGGAAGTAGCTACCCTGCTGGAAAAGAAAGGCATCAGCCCCATTGGGAAAGACCTGGAACGCGTGCGTACCAAGACCTTGGAGCGCGAACTTGCCAAGCATCCCCTCATCGACCAGGTGGAGTGCTACAAAACCCCGAGCGGCAAGCTCTGCATCGAAGTGACCCAGCGCACCCCCATCCTGCGCGTGATGAGCGCCAACGGCGAAAACTACTATCTGGACAACAAAGGTACCGTGATGCCCCCCGATGCAAAGTGCGTTGCACACCTCGCCGTTGTAACCGGAAATGTAGAAAAGTCGTTTACCATGAGGGATTTATATAAGTTTGGTGTATTTTTGCAAAAGAATTCTTTTTGGAATGCACAGATAGAGCAAATTCACGTATTGCCCGGCAAGAACATCGAGTTAGTGCCCCGTGTCGGCGACCATCTTATCTATTTAGGCAAGATTGCCGGATTCGAGAAGAAGCTGAAACGTGTAAAGGCATTCTACGAAAGAGGATTGAACCAGGTGGGTTGGAACAAATACTCCCGTATCAGCGTTGAATTTGATAATCAAATCATCTGCACAAAGAGAGAGTAGAGAAAGGGATTTACTAATAGTCCTTCTTTATCAAAGCGCAGCAAATAGTAAATTGTAAATAGTAAAATAGTAAATAAATAGATATGGCAACAACAGATTTCATCGCCGCTATCGAGTTGAGTTCTTCCAAGATTTCCGGTATCGCAGGAAAGAAGAGCAGTGACGGAAGTATCCAGGTGTTGGCTTATGCACGCGAAGATGCATCCCCGTTTATACACAAAGGGGCCATCTACAACATTGACAAGGCCGCACAAGCGCTGACTTCCATCATCAACAAGCTGGAAGGCCAGTTGAACAACTCCATCGCCAAAGTATATGTAGGCATCGGCGGACAATCATTGCGCACGGTGAGGAATGCGGTAAGCCGTACGCTGGAGGAAGAGAGCATCATTTCGCAAGAACTGGTAGACGAGATTTGCGACGAGAACCGTGATGTACCCTTGGTAGACATGAGTGTGCTGGATGTAGCCCCGCAAGAATACAAGATAGACAACACGCTGCATGTGGAGCCCGTAGGAGTTGCCGGAAGATACATCACCGGGCAGTTCCTCAACATCGTGGCGCGTGCCTCGCTGAAGAAGAACCTCGAACACAGCTTCGAGCAAGCCAAAGTGGAAATTGCCGACGATCTGCTCGTGGCTCCCACTGCGTTGGCCAAAGCCGTGCTGACCGAAAACGAGATGCGTTCAGGCTGTGCACTGGTGGACTTCGGTGCCGACACCACCACCGTGCTGGTCTATAAGAACAATATCCTGCGCTACCTCAGCGTACTGCCGCTGGGTGGAAACAACATTACCCACGACATCACTTCCCTGCAAATGGAAGAGGAAGATGCCGAGAAGCTGAAACTGCAATACGGTGATGCCCTCTACGAGGAGGAAGAAGACGCCGAGACCCCTGCCGTATGCACGTCGGAAGACGGCCGTACCTTCGAACTGGCCCTGCTGAACAATATTATCGGAGCACGTGCAGAAGAAATTCTTGCCAACGTATGGAACCAGTTGCAACTTTCCGGCTACGAGGACAAACTTTTCTCCGGTGTTGTATTCACCGGTGGAGGAGCCAATCTGAAGAATCTTGAGAAAGCCTTCCATAGAGTGAGCAAGATTGAAAAGGTAAAGACCGCCAAGTTCGTACAGACCACCGTCCACACACGCAGCGACGAGCCCAAGAAGGACGGCATGCACAACACACTGCTGGGCCTGCTGGCTGCCGGCAACGAGAATTGCTGCCTGCAAGAGGTGAAGCCTGCACCTGCCGCTTCCACCGTTACTCCACCGAAACCCGTCGATATGTTTGGCGACGACGAAGCCCTGAAAGAACAGGAAGCCGCCGCCCGTGAAGCGAAAAAGAGAAGAGAAGAAGAGGACAAGCGCCGAAAGGAAGAAGAAAAACGCCGCAAAGAGGAGGAAAAGAAAAAGAAAGAAGAAGCCCGTAGAAAGAAGAAAGAAGGACCGAGCTGGTTTGAAAAAACCTTCAATAAAATCTCCAACGAAATTTTCTCTGATGACGACATGAAATAAGAGAATGAACGGTGGAAACGAGCAAATAACAAATTGTAAATTATAAAACAGTAAATATTATGACGGACGAGATAGTACAATTCGATTTCCCGACCGATTCACCGAAAATCATTAAAGTAATCGGTGTAGGTGGAGGTGGCGGCAATGCCGTGAACCATATGTACCGGGAAGGTATACACGACGTGACGTTCGTACTGTGCAACACAGACAACCAAGCGTTGAAGGACTCTCCCGTGCCCGTGAAGTTACAGCTTGGAAAAGAAGGCCTGGGAGCCGGAAACCGCCCTGCCCGTGCCCGCAAGGCAGCAGAAGAGAGCATCGAAGACATCAAGAATATGCTGAACGACGGCACCAAGATGGTATTCATCACTGCCGGAATGGGCGGTGGTACCGGTACGGGTGCCGCACCCATCATTGCACAAACCGCCAAGGAAATGGACATCCTGACCATCGGCATCGTCACCATCCCTTTCCGCTGGGAGGGCGACAAGAAGATAGACCAGGCACTGGATGGCGTAGAGGAAATCAGCAAGCACGTAGATGCCCTGCTGGTCATCAACAATGAAAAGCTGAGCGAGATATACAGCGAGCTATCCGTAGACGACGCGTTTGACAAGGCCGACGACACCCTTTCGGTAGCCGCCAAGAGTATTGCCGAAATCATCACCCTGCATGGAAAGGTGAACCTCGACTTCAACGACGTGAAAACAGTGCTGAAGGACGGCGGCGTAGCCATCATGAGTACCGGCTACGGCGAAGGTGACAACCGTGTCAGCGAAGCCATCAAGAACGCGCAGCACTCGCCGTTGCTGAACAACAACGACATCTTCAACTCCAAGAAAGTACTCCTCAACATCTCTTACAGTGCACAATACAAGCTGATGATGAGCGAAATGGACGAGGTGAAGGAGTTCATGAACCGTTTCAGCCGCGACTTCGAAACCAAATTCGGTATGGCCATTGACGACAAGCTGGAACAGAAAGTGAAAATCACCCTGCTTGCCACTGGTTTCGGTATCCAGGACATCCACATGAAGGAGATGGACGACCGCATCACCCAGCGTACCGCCGAAGAACAGCAACGCCTTGCCGAGCTGGAGGAGGAAGAGGAACAGAGACGAAACCGCCGCGAAGTGTACTATGGCAAGGATGCCAATGCCCGTTCCCAGCGCAGCCGCCGTCGCCATATCTATCTCTTCAATCCCGAAGACATGGACAACGCCGACATCATCAGCATGGTAGAGAATTCTCCGACCTATCTGCGTGACAAAAGCACGCTGAACAGCATCAAGATGAAGGCAGAGCAGGAAGGGCAGCTCGCCACCGAAGCCGCGCAAGAGGCAGAAGGCGGTGCAGGGGGAGTCATCACCTTCTGATTTTTCCGTTCCCGATATGTAAAACCATCCTCCTCCCCTTCGGGGGAACAGGAGTAAACCTATAACAATATGGATTTATTTGAAAAAGTCAGCGAAGACATTAAAACAGCCATGAAAGCCAAAGACAAAGTGGCTCTCGAAACATTGAGAAACGTAAAGAAAGTATTCCTTGAAGCCAAAACCGCTCCCGGAGCCAACGATACCCTGAGCGATGCAGATGCTTTGAAGATTATCCAAAAACTGACCAAGCAAGGCAAAGACGCCGCTGAAATCTATGTACAGCAAGGTCGCCAGGACTTGGCAGACGATGAGCTGGCACAAGTAAAGGTGCTTGAAACCTATCTGCCCAAGCAGATGAGCGCCGAAGAACTGGAGGCAGCCTTGAAGGAAATCATAGCCGAAGTCGGCGCCACCAGCGGCAAGGACATGGGCAAGGTGATGGGTGTAGCCAGCAAGAAACTTGCCGGACTTGCCGAAGGCCGCGCCATCTCAGCCAAAGTAAAAGAGTTGCTGGGATAAAGAAATACACTTCCCCTATCATATAAGCCGTGCTTCAACAGAGGGACTCAGCGTCCAAAGTCTGTTGAACACGGCTTTTTACATACCAATCCATATCCTCCCCCACAAGAGATTATACGCTATCTATCAACGCATTATATTTACCGACCGTTTACCATAAGATGTAAAAGCCGTTACCTAATGATGTAACGAAGGTTACCCTATATTGAAACGGTCGTTACCCTATATTGTAACGACCGTTACAGCTTATCGTAACGACCCTTACAGCAGTAAGTAAAACTCCCTACTCCTATAATAAAGGCAGCGCACACTTATTGGGCCGTTACATCGACGATAATCAATCAAAAAGCTCCTTCAATACCTCAAGTGATTTCAATACCGGGAAATCCGGCAGATGCAGACGATAATATTCATTCACAATGTTCAGGCAGCGGGTACGCTCCAACCGGTTCATGGTGAAAAGATGCATCGTTTCATAATTCATGCGCATCAGCTGTGTCAGGCGGGCCGCCTCCTCGGGAGCGATGTAATTGGAATGGAGCTGCGGACGCAAGGGAGTGAAACAAGCATTCTGCAAATCGAAGTAATCTCCGGCATGATAATCCTCCAGGTTGGGATACAAACCGAGAAAACGGGAAAGGCGCATCAGGAAGACCAGATGGAAATTGGCAAACCCCTCCCTGCATTCATCCAGCCAGATGACGGAATGATACAGATAAGCAAACAGCGGACGGTTCTCTGCCTCCTCCCGGACGGCGCGATAAAGGAATTCCGAAAGAAACAAAGCGATGGCAGATTTGTAGGGATCGTAGGGAAGCGTGGCGAAAGGATAAAGAGACTTCGCCTCCTTCACCTTATATATAGTGGCATTAGGACGGAAATCGGCTTCAAGTTCCACCAATGCCAGCGGCTGGAAGAGTACCGGCTTCACCGCCGCCTTGCGCGAACGGGGTATGGACACCATGAAGGAAGCCCTGCCAGCCACCTCCGTATAGATGTCTGCAATGAGAGATGTATCCTTATATTTCAAGGTATGCAGCACAATTCCCAGTGTTTTCTGTAACATTCCCGATTTCTTTATCTGGTTTCAATCTGATAACAAAGCTACAAAAAAAAGCCCGAAAGAAGAGAAACAAAAGGAGAAGAATAAAAAAACAAGGTAAGGAGTGCAAAAAGCAAAAGCACGTATTACACTGATTTTCAACAAACAAGACGCTAACCTATGACAAAAAGCAACAAAAAGCTATATTTTTTTCTTGCGAATGTTTTGGTAATTCAAAAATAGTTTCTACCTTTGCATCCGCAAACGAGAAATAAAGGCTCTTTGCAAGAGCGGAAACGCTCACCAAAGGATGGCCCGTTCGTCTATCGGTTAGGACGCAAGATTTTCATTCTTGAAAGGGGGGTTCGATTCCCCCACGGGCTACAATTAAAAAAATAAACGAATTAAATAAAGATTAGTCGAGATGGCAAATCATAAATCATCACTGAAGAGAATCAGACAAGAAGAAACAAGAAGACTTCACAACAGATATTATGGCAAGACCATGAGAAACGCTGTTCGTAAGCTTCGTGCTACTACAGACAAGGCTGCAGCAACAGCAATGTATCCGGGTATCACAAAACTGTTGGATAAATTGGCTAAGACTAATGTAATCCACAAGAACAAGGCTAACAACCTGAAGTCAAAATTGGCTATCTATATCAACAAGCTGGCTTAAGTTGACTGTTACACAAAAGATATTACAAGGCTGGACTTTTTAGTCCGGCCTTTCTCATTTATACCTCTCTATTTACCTGCTTCCACACAAGTTTCTTTTCTGTGCTAAAAAGCTGTAAACTACCCGAATTTATCCGTTTGTTTAGCACCATATCCCGAGGATTTTCACTATATTTGCTCTGTTATTACAATAAGGAAAAAAGATTATGACTGAAGAACAGATTCACTCCAATAACGGGAGCTATTCTGCCGAAAACATCCAGGTACTGGAAGGTTTGGAAGCAGTGAGAAAGCGTCCCGCGATGTATATTGGCGACATTAGCAGCAAAGGACTTCACCACCTAGTGTACGAGGTTGTGGACAACTCCATCGACGAGGCACTTGCCGGCTATTGCGACCACATCGAAGTCACCATTAACGAGGACAACTCCATCACCGTACAAGACAACGGACGTGGTATCCCGGTAGACTATCACGAAAAGGAAAAGAAATCCGCACTGGAAGTTGTAATGACCGTACTGCATGCCGGAGGTAAGTTCGACAAAGGTTCCTATAAGGTATCGGGAGGTCTGCATGGTGTAGGTGTATCTTGCGTAAACGCCTTGTCTACACATATGACTACCCAGGTTTTCCGTAACGGAAAAATCTATCAGCAGGAATATTCCTGCGGACATCCGCTCTACTCCGTCAAAGAAGTGGGCACAACAGACATTACCGGTACACGCCAACAGTTCTGGCCGGACGGTACCATCTTTACGGAGACAGTCTACAACTATGATATTCTTGCCACCCGCATGCGCGAGTTGGCTTACCTGAACGCAGGCATCAAGATTTCACTGACCGACCTTCGCGTAAAGGACGAAGAGGGAAATGCCAAGAAGGAAATCTTCTACTCGGAAGAAGGCCTGAAGGAGTTTGTGCGCTACGTGGACTCCTCACGCGAGCACTTCATGAACGATGTAATCTACATCAACACCGAGAAGCAAGGCACACCGGTGGAAGTAGCCATCATGTACAACACTTCTTATAACGAAAATGTACACTCTTACGTAAACAACATCAATACCATTGAAGGGGGTACCCACTTGGCAGGTTTCCGCCGTGCACTGACCCGTACATTGAAAAAATACGCCGAAGACAACAAGATGCTGGAGAAAGCCAAGGTAGAGATTGCAGGCGACGACTTCCGCGAAGGATTGACTGCCGTTATCTCCATCAAGGTGGCAGAGCCTCAGTTCGAAGGACAGACCAAGACAAAGCTGGGTAACAACGAAGTGATGGGTGCCGTAGACCAGGCTGTGGGCGAGGCCCTCACCTACTACTTGGAGGAACACCCGAAGGAAGCCAAGCTGATTGTAGACAAGGTGATTCTTGCCGCCCAGGCACGTATCGCCGCACGTAAGGCACGCGAATCCGTACAACGCAAATCGCCGATGTCCGGCGGTGGCATGCCCGGTAAGTTGGCCGACTGCTCCAGCAAGGACCCGGAAGAATGCGAATTGTTCCTCGTCGAGGGTGACTCGGCAGGCGGTTCAGCAAAGCAAGGCCGTAACCGTGCGTTCCAAGCTATCCTGCCGCTTCGCGGTAAGATTCTGAATGTGGAAAAGGCCATGTGGCACAAGGCATTCGAGAGCGACGAAGTAAACAATATCATCCAGGCGCTGGGCATCCGTTTCGGCGTGGACGGTGAAGACAGCAAAGAAGCGAACATTGACAAGCTGCGCTACAAGAAGATTATCATCATGACCGATGCCGACGTCGATGGTTCTCACATCGACACGCTGATTATGACGCTTTTCTTCCGCTACTTCCCGCAAGTTATCCAGCAGGGTTGCTTGTACATCGCCACTCCTCCCCTTTACCTTTGCACCAAAGGCAAGGCGAAAGAGTATTGCTGGACAGACCAGCAGCGCCAGAAGTTCATCGACACTTACGGCGGCGGTTCGGAAAACGCAGTACACACCCAACGCTACAAAGGTTTGGGTGAAATGAACCCGGAACAGTTGTGGGAAACCACCATGAATCCGGAAAACCGCATGCTGAAGCAGGTGCATCTTGAAAATGCAGCCGAAGCCGACTATATCTTCTCCATGCTGATGGGTGAAGACGTGGGCCCGCGCCGCGATTTCATCGAAAAGAATGCAACGTATGCAAATATTGACGCTTAATAAATAACCAACCTCACATCTTACAACGAGGAAGCCCCGGACGGGCAGGATAATCCTGCTGACCGGGGCTTTTCCTTTATCCCTCTTCTCCTCCAAAGAAGAGGTTCGTCTCCGCACGGAAGAACTATAGGATTCCTTGTTTTTTCATCTCTTCCAC
>OHQR01001329.1_pt1 | contig 13101 bp, 7 predicted proteins | sample 1578191 | NCBI WGS metagenome assembly OHQR01 (sample SAMEA3879577, study PRJEB24766) | human gut metagenome | biome: human-associated habitat; feature: feces | place: USA | collected 1985/1987 | reverse complement strand
GACTTTTCTGCCTCTGATAAGGCGGGGAACTTCTTTCTGAACAAAACGGAGTGGAAACATTATTATAAGTATTCCACGGAAACGCACGTATGGGAGAAAAAGGAGAAGGTGGTGCTCACTGACTTGGAATGCCACATACTGATACTGGCGGCACAGGGGTACACAGTGGACAAAATAGCCGACAAGCTCACAAAATCTACGAGCACCATAAAGGCCGCCAAGAGGAGTCTGTTCTCACGGATGGGAGTGAACAGCATAACGCAAGCACTGTCAGCAGCTGCATTGTACAAGAAAATGTAAACGAAGCCGAAGCCACGGCGGGAGGACAGGCCATCCGGCCATCCCTTAAAAACTGCTTAATTATTTTGATATTCGCCCGATTTACAGTAACTTTGCATTCTAATTACACAGAATGCAAGCATGGAAAGCGGCAAGAAGACACTGATGGGCATGACGCTCGACGAACTGACAGCCACAGCCCGCACACTCGGGCTGCCGTCATTTGTGGGCAAACAAATGGCGGGATGGCTCTACGACAAGCACGTAACGGCCATCGCAGACATGGCCAACATATCCAAAGCAAACCGTGCACGGATTGAAGAGGCGTACACCGTGGGAGCCATGATGCCGGCAGAAAGGCTGGAATCAAAGGACGGCACGGTGAAATATCTGTTCCCGACGGCTTCCGGGAAGTATGTCGAGACGGTGTTCATACCCGAAGGGGTTTTCTTCAACGTTGTGCGGCAGTCGCCCGACCTGCGCGTGAGCATCATAATCTACCGCACCGAACCAATACGCGACGTGGTCGGGACGATGGTGCAGTCGGTGCATCTGTACGCCCGCATGACGCCCGACCTGCCCTGCGTGTGGCGTACCGGGTGCGAGGACGACATTGCAGGGTACGTCTACATGATAGGAGCCGGACAGCCTTCAGACGACGACTTCTTTGCCCTTAACGAGCGCAAGCTGCTCCTTCTGTCGCTCACATACCGCCTGTGCACGGTGTTCAGCAGGCGTTTTTTTGCCGGCGGCTCGGCCAACGCGAGGCGGACCGAAATATTCCTGAAGCTGATAAGGCTTATTGACCGCCACTTTATGGCCGAGCGCGGCGTGGCGTTTTATGCCGACAAGCTGTGCCTTTCGGCCAAATACCTGTCCGAACTGTCAAAGTCGGTATGCGGGTACACCGTCCAGGAACTTGTCTTCAAGGCCATAACGCGCAAGGCGATGGGCATGCTCGACAGCACGAACAAGACCGTCGCCGAGATTTCGGACGAGTTCCATTTCCCCAATCCGTCCAGCTTCGGCACGTTTTTCCGCAAGCAGACGGGCCTGTCTCCGCAGAAATACCGCGAGCGTTTGTAATCTATTGAATGTCAATAAGTTATATATAGCATTGCAAAAGACCGCCTTTTAGCCTCTAAAAGGCGGCATATTGCACGCTAAAAGGCCACCTTTCGCAGCGCGAAAGGTGGCCTTTTGGAAAACAACCCTTTTGATGTCGTTATCTGTTTACTATTTTATTATTTTGAGGTCCTTGCCCGGTCTGTTGTAGCCGAAGCTCTCCTCCGGCATCTTGTTGCCGCTTACTGTGTAGCCGTCGGTTGCCTCGTCGAAGTAGATGCAGAACGCCCTGTTGTTTGTTGCGTACGGGGCAGGGTGGGGCATGCTTATCGTGTTGCCGCTGATAACCGAGCCGGGCTGGTTAGACAGCGTGTAGATGCCGCCGGCGTCATACAGCTGGCGGGCATAGTCGGTCACGGTGTTGCCCGTTATGCGGTTGTTGCGCATGCCGCTCTCGAGCGCCGTCCAGCCCCAGCCCACGCAGATGCCGGAGTAGTTTACGTGTGAAACCTCGTTTCCGCTTATCTCCGTGTCCCTGACGTAACCTGCGCTGACGGCGCCGCAGCCCCAGTCTTCGTTGGCGGCGTCGGTTATCGTGTTGCGCGCAATGGTGAGCCTGTTGCACATGTCTTGGTCAATGGCCGGGGTGTAGGGAATGTGTGTCTCGAAGCCCTGTTCGCCGAACCAGCCCGCCATTATGGCCGTTCCGCCGATGTCGGTGAAGGTGCATCCCGTTATGTCTGACGAGCTTACGGCGTATGCAAGGTCGACGGCCGTGGCGCCGATGTGGCTGAACGTGCACGAGCCGAAGCCTATGTTGTCGGCAAACTGCGCCGTAACGGCGGCCTCGGGGCGCGCTATCCATGCCTGGTTTTCAAGCTCGGCCTTGTGGAATAGGCCCGGTTCGGCCAGCTTGTAGCCGTCGATGAAGCGGAAGCCTCCTTGCAGGGTGACGTGCCCCTCGTACAGTGGGCGGCGCCATGCGGAGTGCTCGAAGGCGACGTTCTCAAACCTTATGTTGCTGACGTGGCGCTCGCGCGTGCCGCCGATGGTGACGAGCGTCTCGAGCACGGGCACCGTGATGTCCATCGTGTTGGGGTCTTTGTCGTCTTCGGGATAGTAGTATATGCGCCCCGAAGGGTAGTCCTGGTACCACTCGCCCGGCTCGTCGAGCAGTTCGAGGGCGTTGGTCAGGAAGAACGAAGAGCTGCCGCGCTCGCCGTCGATGACCGGTTGAGGCCACGGATGGGCAAACTCTATCTGGCTTTCGGGTTGGTGGAACCACACCTTCGACAGTCCGTTGCCCATGTTCTTAATCTCCCTGACGCGCAGGATGGCTATCGCCCAGCGCTGGTGTACCACCATTTCGAGCTGCCGCGCGTGGCTGAGGTCGGTCTTGGGCGTGGGTATCGTTATGCTCTCGTCGGTGGTGTCGAATGCCTTCATGCGCTCCATCACGCCGTCGGCAAATTGCGATGCGCGTACGGCCTTGCGTCCGCCGGCCCACAGCTGGCGCGTCTCCACCATGCGGTTGCCCGCCATCGGCGCATCAGCCACCCACACCTTGTCCCTTACTTGGGCAGGAAGGCGCTTGTCGTCGCTGCCCCGGCGCCAGCCGGTGACAACCGTTCCGCCGCTGATAACTGCCTTTTTGCCGTCGGCTGAGCGTATTATTGTAGGACTATCGGCCGTTCCGCTGTCCTCCGGACGTATGAACAGGGGCTTGTACAGGCGGTATACGCCGCCGCCCATTATGATGTTTATGCCCCCGTCGGCGTTCTTCGAGCCGAGCCGTCGCCACTCCCTTGCCTGTTTTAGGGCCTGCTCAAGCGTCTTCAGCGGAGCCTCGCGTGTGCCAGCCGCCTTGTCGTTGCCGGCGGTCGGGGATACGAATATGTCGCCTGCCGGTGCCGTGAGGTGGCAGCAGAGGGCGGCTATTACGGTAATAAACAATTTCTTCATGATTTGGTTTATTAGATAAAGGTAATTTAAGTCATGTCTCCCGGCCGTGCAGGTGGCGCCTGCCGTACGGTCGGCCGGTTGTTTCTGCAAATGTAATAAAAAATCGCCTTAACGGCAAAAACTTTGCTCCGTTATTGCACTTGCAGGTATTGTTGAGCCTTGTCGAGGCCGTAATAAAAAACAATGCGGCGGGGTTTTGTGCCCCGCCGCATCCTGATTGAGTGATAAAATTTTAAGGTATTGTCAGTTATTTTCTTTTCTTCCTCAGTGCCCATCCTTCCTCGCTGAAGTCGGGTTCCTCGCCAACCAGCTTGACATCCTTGCCGCCGTTGTTGAAGAACTGTCGCCAATCGTCCTTGCGTCCGCTTTCCATTGCGGCGCCCTTGTCCTTCTTGCGCTTCTTGTCCTTGCCTCCGCCGTCGTCGGCGTTGCGGCGTTTCGACTTCCTGTCGGCGTTGCCGTAGTCGTCCTTGCGTGAGCCTCCGCGCTGCGGTTTAGAGTCGCGGTCGGCATCGTTGCAGCGCACCTGGCGTCCTTTGTATATCGTTCCGTCGAGGGCGCGCATCACTTTTGCGGCGTCCTTCTCGGGCACTTCGAAGTAAGCCATCTTCGACATGAGGTCTATTGCACCTATCTCCTGCCGGCCGCCGCGCATGTTGCGGTTGACGAACTGCATCAGTTCGCCTGGGTAGAAGCCGTCGGCCTTGCCCAGGTTGATGAACAGTCGGCGGTAGCCTGCCTCCGCCTTGTGCGTGCGCTTGCGCTCGTCGCTGGTGCGCTCCTTCTTTTTCTTGTCGCCGCGGCCGGTAGGTTTCTCTATCTCGGGCGCATCGGCGTAGTATGCGAGGAACTTGCCGAACTCGAGGCTGACTATCTTCTTGATCACGTCTTCCTTGTCCACGTATTCGAAGTAGCGGTTGATGTCGTCCATGAAGGGTGCTATCTCCTCCTCGTTGACGTCGGTCTTGACTATCTGGTCCATCACCTTGTAGAGCTGCTTCTTGCATATCTCCTGTGCCGAGGGTATCTCCGCCTCTACGAAGTCCTTGCCTATGGTCTTCTCTATGGCCCTTATCTTCGATTTCTCCCTGGTGTGTACGATTGAGATAGACGTTCCCTTCTTGCCCGCGCGGCCTGTACGTCCGCTGCGGTGGGTGTAACTCTCGATGTCGTCGGGCAGTCCGTAGTTGATGACGTGCGTGAGGTCGTCGACGTCGAGTCCGCGTGCGGCAACGTCGGTTGCCACGAGCAGCTGTGTGAGGTGCTGGCGGAACTTCTGCATGGTGAGGTCGCGCTGCTGCTGCGAGAGGTCGCCGTGCAGCGACTCGGCGTTGTAGCCGTCGTGTATCAGCTTGTCGGCTATCTCCTGCGTCTCGCGCTTCGTGCGGCAGAATATTATGGCGAAGATTTTGGGATAGTAGTCCACGATGCGCTTAAGGGCGAGGTATTTGTCCTTGGCGTTGACCATATAATATATGTGGTTGACGTGTTCGGCGCCCTCGTTGCGGCTTCCCACCACGATTTCCTTCGGGTCGGTGAGGTAATTGCGCGCTATCTTTTCGATTTCCTTGCTCATCGTTGCCGAGAAGAGCAGCGTGTTGCGGTCCTTCGGTACGCCGGCAAGTATTTCGTCGATGCTCTCGGAGAAGCCCATGTTGAGCATCTCGTCGGCCTCGTCGAGCACGACGTTCTTCACCGCTTCGAGCTTCGCAACCCCGCGGTGCATGAGGTCAATGAGTCGTCCCGGTGTGGCAACGATTATCTGCGCGCCGTGCTTCAGGGCGCGTATCTGGTTCTCGATAGACGTTCCGCCGTAGACGGGCACGATGTTGATGCCGCTGACATATTTGGAAAAGTCCTTCAGGTCGTCGGCTATTTGCAGGCAGAGCTCGCGCGTCGGGCTTAGCACTATGGCCTGCGTCTGGCGTATGCGGGCGTCGGTGCGCTGGAGTACGGGTATGCCGAATGCCGCCGTCTTGCCTGTACCGGTTTGTGCCAGTGCTATTACGTCGTTTCTGTTACCGAGCAGATAAGGGATGACTTCTTCTTGTACGGGCATGGGTTGCTCAAAGCCCAGCTCCTCAATGGCGCGGCGAATCTCTTCGCTTACGCCTAATTCTTCAAATGTCTTCAATATAAAATAATTATGTATAAAAACTGCAGTCGGGCCAAACGTTCATGACCGTTTGGCTTTCAGCGTGCAAAGATAGTGCAAGTTGAGCGAAGTGCAAAATAAAAGCGCGAGAAACGAGCTTTTATTTTCACTTCCGAGGCGCCGCCTGTCTTATTCAAAGATAGTGCAAGTTGAGCGAAGCGCAAAATAAAAGCGCGGGAAACGAGCTTTTATTTTCACATGCCTTTCGGCTGTTTAACACTTCCCGTTTGCCGCCTACATTTATTAAATATAGTGAAATCCGGGCTGTACGGGCATGCTTTTTGAACGACTCGGCACGGTTTTCAGTGCCACCGGTGCAGGCTTGATTGATGGTAAAATGTATATTGTTGATATTCAATGTGTTACGTGCGCCTTTGCAAAAGGTAACCTTTTGCAGGGTAAAAGGTTACCTTTCAGGCTCCCGTTTGCCGCCTTTTGCACGGTAAAAGGATGCCTTTTGGAAATCAGCCTGTTTGTGGCCGTCGAGTGACCGATATTGTCTGATATAATGCTTGAAAAGCCTTAAAATTGATTATTTTTGGCATTTAAACGTATAAAATACAATTATTATGCATCCACTTTTTTAAAAAAGCATCCAGAACGTAAATGTTTGATATTCAGACAAATACATTTTTCGCGTAACATAATACATCCACTTTTTATATTTGTACCCTTTTTCAACATATTTTAAATCAATAAATTTGCGGCAGCAATATCGTGAAAATTACCTAAACAAAACCAAATGTTATAAACTTTATGAAAAAATGTAGATCATTTATTCTGACGTTATTGGTTTCGTTGGTTTCAATGACTATGTACGCGCAAGACTTTGTCTGCACGGGTACTGTTGTCGATGATGCCGGCGAGCCGATAATCGGCGCGTCTATCTTCCAGAAGGGAAGCACTAAGGGCGCAGTCTCCGACTTCAATGGAGAGTTCAAGTTAGCACAAGTGCCGGAGGGCAGTGTTATTACAATCTCGTACATTGGTTACAAGACTGTTGAGACAAAGGCTGCTTCAGGCATGCACATCGTGATGCACGAGGACAACGCTACGCTTAACGAGCTCGTCGTAGTAGGTTACGGTGTACAGAAGAAGAGCGTCGTAACAGCCTCGATCGCAAAGGTCGGTGCTGACGAGCTGGGCATGACGGCGCCAGTCCGCATGGACAACGCCTTGAAGGGCCTTGCTGCCGGCGTTACCGTTACTTCATCTTCAGGCCAGCCTGGTGCCGCAGCACAGATCCGCGTGCGTGGTATCGGTACGATCAACAATTCTGACCCGCTTTACATCGTTGACGGCATGCCTATCGAGGGCGGCCTCGACTATGTTAACCCGAGCGACATCGAGAGTATAGAAGTGCTCAAGGACGCCGCTTCAGGTGCAATCTACGGTGCCCGTGCAGCCAACGGCGTTGTGCTCGTTACAACGAAGTCTGGTAAGAAGGGCAAGGTAAAGGTCAACTACAACTTCTCTTACGGCTGGCAGAGCAAGTGGCACAAGCGCGACGTGCTTAACGCTACCGAGTACGCCGTGATGATGAACGAGGGTTACATCAACGCAGGCATGGAGCCTCTTTACGACGACCCGTACAACCTTACCGACGCCATGGGCAACAAGATCACCACCGGAACTGACTGGCAGGACGAACTGTTCAACGACAATGCACCGGTGGTAAACCACGACATTACGGTAAGCGGAGCTTCCGACAAGGTTAACTACTACCTCTCTCTCGGCTACTATGCACAGGAAGGTATCATCGGCGGAAACTTCGACCGTTCAAACTACCAGCGCCTCTCGCTCCGCAGCAACACTAAGTATAACGTGTTCGACGTATCAAAGGAGCGCAACTGGCTCAACAAACTTGACATCACTGTCAACCTTTCTTACGCACGCGTAAAGTCTAAGAGCATCGAAGTAAACTCTCAGTTCGGCTCTCCTCTCGGTTCAGCCCTTGCACTTTCACCTATCCTTACACCGACGCTTACTGGCGACGCAGCAATTGCACAGGACGAGTTCTACCGCCAGACACAGCCCGACTATCCCGGTCCGATACTCTCACCCAACGGCGACCCGTACACAATTGCCGGTACTACTTACAACGAAATGGTTAACCCGCTGGCTGCCCTCTCTCTTCCGGGCGCACAGAACTGGAGCCACAAGTTCGTGACCAACTTCGCAGCCGAGCTGCAGATATGGGACGGACTGAAGTACCGCATCTCTTACGGAACCGACATGTCGTTCTGGGGAAATGAAGGCCACACAATCCTCTACTACCTTACTACCAACAACAAGGCTACCCACACAAGCGCATCCCAGGAGAGCGACCGTGGTACGGTATGGCAGATTGAAAACGTGCTGACTTATGACAAGACCTTCGGCGACCACACTTTCAACGTTGTGCTCGGCCAGTCAGCCATGAAGAATACAGGTTGGACTCTCGGCGCAAGCCGCTGGAACCTCATCGACCTCAACAAGCCTTACATCGACTTCTCGTCAGGTCTCGCTGAGAATGGCGAGCGCGACGGCTGGGGAGGCCCGGCAAACCCGCACGCTCTGTCGTCAATGTTCGCCCGTTTGAGCTACAACTACGCTGAGCGTTACATGTTCCAGGCTACCGTACGCCGTGACGGTTCAAGCCGCTTCGGTACTAACAACAAGTACGCTACGTTCCCGTCATTCTCTCTTGGTTGGAACATCACCAACGAGCCGTTCATGAAGAATGCACCCAAGTGGTTGTCAAACTTGAAGCTCCGTGCAAGCTGGGGTAAGAACGGTAACGAGAACATCGACGACTTCCGTTATGCAGTGTTCACAGCAACGGGCAACAACTACATCCTCGGACGCGGCGAGGCTGTCATCAACGGCGTGAAAGCCAACGGCATGCCTAACCCCGACCTCAAGTGGGAGGAGTCTGAACAGACAGACATAGGTCTCGACTTCGGCTTCATGAGCAATGCACTTACATTCTCGGTAGACTATTACATCAAGAAGACCAACGGCATGCTTATGACTATGGCCATACCTTCATACGTGGGCGAAACCAAGCCTATCGGTAACGTTGGTAGCATGAAGAACTCAGGTGTCGAGTTCGAGATTGGCTACAAGTTCAACGTAGGCGACGCACAGTTCAACATCCGCGGTAACGCTTCTTACCTCAAGAACGAGCTCGTAGAACTCGGTAACGATACAGGTTGGGCAGCATACGACTCATTCCAGAGCGTAGGTACAATCACACGCGCCATGAACGGCGAACCGTTCCCGTACTTCTACGGATTGAAGACAGCCGGAATCTTCCAGACACAGGAGGAAATCGACTCTTACGTAGGCCCCGAGGGCACTCCCATCCAGCCTAACGCAAAGCCTGGTTACGTTAAGTTCGTCGACCTCAACAACGACGGCGTAATCGACGACAACGACCGTACGAAGATTGGTAAGGGTATGCCCGACTGGACATTCGGACTTAACTTCTCTGCTGCTTGGCGCGGAATCGACTTCAGCATGATGTGGCAAGGCACTGCCGGCAACGACGTATTCGACGCTACACGCCGTATCGACATCAACTCGACCAACCTGCCTTCATGGATGCTTGGCCGCTGGACAGGTCCCGGCACATCTAACAAGTACCCGATATTCATCGTAGGCGACGCTTCAGACAACTGGAAGTCTTCAGACCTCTACGTTTACGACGGCTCTTACTTGCGTCTTAAGAATATCGAACTCGGTTACACTCTGCCTGCAAACCTTACCAAGAAAGTGTTCATCAACAGGCTTAGAGTATATGTATCTGCCGAGAACCTTCTCACATTCACTAAATACCACGGCTTCGACCCGGAAATTTCTTCAGGCGGAACTTCACTCGGTGTTGACTACGGTGTTTATCCGCAGGCACGTGTATGGCGTGTAGGTTTCAACCTGGAATTCTAATTTTAAACAATGGTTAAACGTCCGAAGGGATGCAAGGTAACGGGGCGCACGCCTCACCGCCTTGGCTCTTGACGGGATAAAGACCTTAAAATCAAGAAGAAAATGAAAAAAATTAAAATATATGCCGGCCTCCTCCTGGCTGCATCAGTGGCGTTTTCGGGCTGTAGCGACGACTTCCTTGAGGTCACTCCGCCCACGTCCAATCCTATAGAGGAGTATTTTACTACGAGGGACCATGTATATGAAGCCCTAATCTCAGCTTACGACCCATTGCACTGGCCGGACTGGGCTATGGGCCAGTACAACCCGATCAACATAATGAGCGACATCATGGCAGACGACATCTGGCCCGGTGGTGCAAGCCGTACCGACAACCAGTACTGGCACCTCATGATGAACTTCGAGGCCAATCCGGAGAACTGTATGACCGGACTCTGGACCTGCGAGTACAGCGGTGTCAAGCGTTGCAACGACGTTATCAAGTACATCGGATGGGCAGGCGACAACATCGGCGACGAGGAGAAAGCATCATGGATGGCACAGACACGTGTGCTCAGAGCTTATTATTACTGCAACCTGTGGAAGTTCTGGGGCAACATACCTTTCTTCATGGAGAACCTGGAGTTCCCGTATCTTGCCGAGCAGATTCCTGCAGACGAGGTTTACAATAACATCATCGCTGAGCTTGAGGACGTAATCAACCAGAACGTGCTGCCCATGAAGTGGAAGGACACAGCTAGCGAGGACAACGTCGGCAAGGTGTCTCAGGCTATGGCATACATGCTTTACGCCGAGATGGTGATGTACCAGAACGACAGCGAGCGTTACGGAAAGGCTCTTTCTTATATGCAAGAGATAATCAACAGCCAGCAGTACGACCTGCTTCCCAACTATGCCGACATCTTCGAGGAGAGCGGCGAGTGGGGAATGGAGTCCATTTTCGAAATCAATTACAAGGACGACAACGCCGTTCGTTCATGGAATTCACCGCTTGTTGCTGGCGGAACGGTTCTTCCGCGTCTCATCAGCCCGAGCGCCTGGGCATCCAATGCCGGCGACGACAGCGGCGTTACTAACGGCTGGGGCTTCGCTCCCGTACGTCTTGAGACCTTCCAGAGGTATGCCGAAGGTGACCAGCGCCGCGACGTTACTTGCTTCGACGCCAATGCACACGGTACTTACGAGCACCGTTACCAGGACACTGGTTACTTCCTCGGCAAGTACATCGCAAAGTCTGAGAACAACAAGGACCAGGCTGCCGACGGCGACCTTAACTTCAACAACAACCTTCGTGTATACCGTTATGCCGAGACATTGCTCAACGCTGCCGAGCTGTTGGTTCGCACCGGAGGCGATGCCGGCTTGGCAAAGACTTACCTCAACCGCGTGCACAACCGCTCTGGACTTACCGACCAGGTTGACGCTACAATCGACAACATCATCGCAGAGCGCCAGCTCGAGTTCGTAGGCGAAGGCAAACGCTATTGGGACCTCGTGCGTACGGACAAGGCTACGACTACCCTCGTGCCCGACTCTTACGGCTACCGCACCAACACTTGGAGCGCATCTAAGAAGTATCTGCCGATACCTCAGGCCGAAATCGACGCAGCTCAGGGTACTCTTACGCAGAACAATTATTAATCCAAACTGTAATAGTGACAATTTATGAAAAAGATTAATTATATATTGGGCGCGTTTGCCGCAGTGGCAATGTCACTGGCATCGTGTTCGCCTGAAGATTTCGACAGCGTCGACGAGAATGGGCTTCCGCTGGCAAAGGATGCTAAGGTTACAGCAACTGTCGACCAGACAATAAATCAGGTTACTTTCAAACTTGAAGGCAACGGAGTTTATCCTATCTGGTTCATGGATGAAGCGGCTACTCCTTACTCTACTCAGAACGGTCTGAAAAAGATTTACAGTAATGCCGGTGACTATGAGATGAAGTATCGTGTCGGTAACCGCAACGGTTTCAGCCAAGGTATCGGTTCTGTTACGTTCCACATTGACAATTCACTTGTCGACATGACTAAGTATACAACATTGCTGAGCGGCAAGACATGGCGCATTGCGAAGGATGTGCAGGGTCACCTCGGATGCGGTGAACCGGGTACAGACGGACTTGGATGGTTCTCAGCAGCTCCAAACGAGAAGGAGGGCACTGGTCTTTATGACGATGAGATTACCTTCACGGCTGACGGCAGCTATACTTACAATCCTGGTGCAGACGGCCTTGTATTAGTCAATACAGGTTGTACAGTTATAGACGGTAATCCTGGCAATGGTGAGGACTTCGACGCAACTGCATCGCAGCAGACTGCTACATACACAATCGAAGGCCGTGGCAACGACGTTTACCTTGTGCTTCCGGAACATACATTCTTCCCATACATATCTGGCGACAATCAGTATAACAAACCTGAGTTCCGTATCGAGAGCATAACTGGCTCAGAGCTGGTATTGATTTATGACGACGGTAACATTGCATGGCACTACATACTGACAAGCAAGGCAGACGTGCCGACATTTGACGGTTTCGATCCTAACAGCGATTTCAATATGTTCAAGAGCTGCACGTTCACCAATACCTTCTATTATGCTCCGGGCTGGACACAGATTGCAGACCCGACAATGACTGTTGACGGTAACTCTTATACAGTATCTCTGCCTACTGCAACAAGCGAGACTTGGCAGGCACAGGTTATGTTCCATACAAATATGACTACAACCGCAGCTTCAAACTATGACTTCAGCTGCAAGCTCATGTCTACAACTGACCATAACAATGTAACTGTTAAACTCGCGAAGGAAGGCGACGACAACACCTTCTTCTTTGCTGAAACTGTCAAGCTGAAGGCTTATGAGGAGTATGTATTCTACAAGAGCGACATGGCTGGTATCGATATGGACGGTGTGAACATTGTATTCGACTTCGGTGGCAACGCTGACAATACAGACGTTACAATCAGCAACATCGTACTGAAAGACCATGCAAACGACGACGGCACAGTAGTTCCTTCTGAAGATGAAGACCAGACTGTCTATACTTATGACTCAGAGAACAACCTCTGGAAAGTCAATGTTGACGACACTGACGGATTCACAACACAGTTCTATTACGCTCCGGGTTGGACGCAGATTGCTGACCCGGGTTTCACTAAGGACGGCGGTAACTATACAATAACTTTGCCTACAGCTACTTCTGAACAGTGGCAGGCACAGGTTAAGATTCTTACATCTATCCCGGCTGAGGCTAATACTCCTTATGACTTCAGCTGCACACTGATGTCAGACAAGGAGCTTAAGGGCGCTACAGTTAAACTTACTGACAGCTCAAGCGATGATAACTACATGGTGCTGGAGCGTGTCGACCTTGCTCCTTATGAAGAGAATGTTGTTAAGGTGCCGGCTACTATAATGGAAAAAGGCGCTGCTGGTGCTCTTACTTTGGTATTGGACTTCGGCGGATGCCAGGATAATACTACGGTTGTTGTGAACAACATCGTGCTACAGAAAACCGTTCAATAATCTTTTTACAAACCTAATTTGTAATGCCTTGACAGCCAACGTTTTGCAAAAGACCATCTTTCAGGCCCTAAAAGGTGGTCTTTTGAAAGCCAAAAGACGGCAAACTGGAACACAAAAGATGGCCTTTTGCGGTTCATCCGCAGTTTGTTTGGATGTTAGAATATAAAATACGGAAGTTGCCGTAA
>OHQR01001328.1_pt1 | contig 13101 bp, 7 predicted proteins | sample 1578191 | NCBI WGS metagenome assembly OHQR01 (sample SAMEA3879577, study PRJEB24766) | human gut metagenome | biome: human-associated habitat; feature: feces | place: USA | collected 1985/1987 | reverse complement strand
ATTGCCAAATTCGTATTTCTTATGTTCTTTACCCTTGCTGATACATTGCAGAAAGATGATAATGCGACTGCTTGCATTGCTGGACAAGATACTGGGAGAAATCCGCAGACAGATGCGCGTCCATCCGGATGAAGAGCTGTTGAATGCCAAGCAGTTGGATATGCTTGAGACTGTCACAAGGGTATATCGTCAGCAGAAGAACCACTTCAAGAGTGGTGACTCCCGTGAGAGCATCCCGAACCGTATCGTAAGTGTCAGCAAGCCTTACATCAGACCGATAGTCAGAGGCAAGGAGACCAAGACGGTTGAGTTTGGAGCGAAGTGCAACAATATATTGATTGATGGAATCTCGTTTATTGAGAAGCTATCATTCAATGCATTCAATGAAGGAACAAGACTGAAGCATTGCGTGTCCCTGTCAGAGAAGTTGACATGAGTGCCGGTGAAGAAAATAGGTGGTGACCAGGGTTACTCGGGTAATGACAACAGAACTTTCTGCAAGGAGAATGGTATTGAAACCTCATTCACTCAGAAAGGACGAACTGGAAAGAATGAAGTTAAGAACGCTACCAAACGAGAACTTGCACGCATTCGAGCTACAGCAATGGAAGGCTCTTTTGGAACTCAGAAGGAGCATTATGGTCTGCGAAAGATTGCTGCAAGGATAAAATCGACAGAGATCATGCTGATCTTCTTCGGTATCCACACAGCAAATGTGGTAAACCTTGCAAGACGAGAGTCAGTCCAAGTAGCTCTTGTAGCCTAATGTTCCACGCGTGGAACACGACTTTACGGGAGTGGTGGCTCCAGACGTGACTGAAAATGAAAAAATCGGCTCTAAAACAGAGCCGATGATATAAAAAACAATGAGTATGATCGGAAAAATAAGGGAAAGTCTGCCGATTAACTCAGATTGAAAGAATTAAACGACTATCCCTATGTAATACAAAAATATTAAAAAATATTATTCCATGTTTTTTTGATTTTTTAATACGAAAAAAATGATTTTGTTTCATTTTTTTTCTTTCTTTGCAAAAAATTTTTAATGTAGCAGTAAATAAGGAATAATTAATTAAAAGTGATATCATACTATGAAAAAAACTTACTTGACATTTTTGTTCGCGCTTATTTCGGTGTGCGTACTGGCTGTTCCGGCTAAGCGAGGTTTGTGGAAAACCGTTAAACTTGCAGACGGTACAGAGGTTAGGGTTGAGCTGTGCGGAGACGAGTATGGCAAATTTTGGCGTGCAGCCGATGGTAAAGTTTACGTTGAAACCCAGGAAACCGGCGTTTACGAACTTTCTGACATGCAGAAGATAATCAAGAAAGCCGGAGAAGTCAGAAAAGCCGCACATAAGGCAAGCAGCGAAATGAAAAAAGCGAATGCTGCCGGCAATCAGCGTATATCTTATACAGGTAAGAAAAAAGGCCTTATAATTCTTGCCCAGTTTAAGGACACAAAATTCAAGCCGGCACATACGCTCGATTTATACAAGCGCATTATAAACGAAATAGGCTTCAGCCATCAGGAGTATGGTTTCAAGGGTAGTGTGAAAGATTACTTCCTGTCACAGAGCTACGGACAGATGGTGTTCGACTTTGACGTGGTAGGTCCGGTAACCCTGAAGTACAGCTATAAGTATTACGGACAGAACGACCCTTACACGGGTAATGACAAATACCCCGGTAAAATGATAACAGAGGCCTGTGAACTCGTTGACGACCAAATAGATTTCAGCCAATACGACTGGGACGGGAACAAAGATGTTGAGCAGGTGTTTGTGATTTATGCTGGACACGGCGAAGCTTCTTACAGAGATGCCGATACTGTATGGCCTCACAAGTCAAGCATCTATCATTCAACAGGCAAAAGCCTTACTCTCGATGGTGTAAGAGTTGACACTTATGCGTGCAGCTGCGAACTTGGTACGACCGAGAAAATTGACGGTATAGGAACCGTGTGTCATGAGTTCTCTCACTGTCTCGGTTTGCCCGACTTTTATGACATACAAACTCACTTTGTTTACGGTGGAGCTTATGGTACAGGCGAATGGGACTTGATGTGTGCGGGAAGTTATAATGACGACTCTTTCTGTCCGGCAGGATATACAGCATATGAGCGTATGTCAGTAGGCTGGCTTAACCCTACCGAATTGAAAAACAACACTACTGTTGATGCTCTCAAGCCGATAGTAGATAATCCCGAGGCATACATTATATATAATGATAACAATAAAAACGAATATTTCCTTTTGGAAAATCGTCAGCCGCAAAGCTGGGATGCAGCTCTGCCGGGTGCAGGATTGTTGATAACTCATGTTGATTATGACAAACGCATTTTTGACAACAATTATCCAAACAGTCCCGATGCACAGGCCTATGCAGGCTATCCGAATCCTCATGAGAGATGCGCACCCTTCTTTGCTAACAATGATGTAAATGCTCCTGCCGGTCATGTATATCCTTACAATGGTAACAATAGCTTGACAAACACATCATCTCCTGCAGCAAAACTTTATAACAGTAACACAGACGGAACATTCTTTATGAACAAACCGGTAACTGAGATAAAGCAAAATGCCGACGGCACAATGTCGTTTGTATTTGAGAACAATAATAAAAATGAATTTGATTACGACCTTCCGGAAACATATGCTTTCTATGAATCATTCGACAAATGTAACGGTGCAGGTGGTAACGATGGAACACTTTCAGGTTCGGCTGTAGGTAAAGGCTATTTCTATACAGATATGGAAGGCTGGCAGTCTGATGAAAGTGCAGGTGCAGACAGATGTGCTATGTTTGGTAGCGTTGTTAAGGCTGGAAAGGTAACGACACCGGCATTAGAGCTCAACGGCGAATGCACTCTTATGTTCAAGGCTGCTCCTTACACAGGCGATGGTAACGATTTAACAATCTCTGTAGCTGAAGGTGAAGCAGAACTCTCAGGAACAGCTTTCACAATGAAGGAGGGTAACTGGAATGTATTTGAAATAAAGGTTACGGGCACAGGTGCAGTGAAACTTGAGTTGGCTGCCACAAAGCGCTTCTTCCTTGATAAAGTATGCTTCGTTCAAGACCCATCTTCAACAGGCATCGACAACATAACTTCGGATAGCAACAAGATTAACGATGGTCGCATTTACAGCATTGACGGAAGATACGTTGGTAACGATATGAAACTTCTTAAGAAAGGTATCTACATCGTAAACGGTAAAAAAGTTTTGAAATAAACTGTATGTCATTCCGGTTTAAATAAAATATAAAATATGAAAAAGTTTTTACTTAATGGAATGATGGCTGTTATGGCTCTGTTTTTGTGCCATACCGCTGTAGCGCAAAACCGACCGGTAAAGAATCCGTCAGTTGGCGATGAATATGTTGCTACCAACAAGCAGAAAGTGGCAAAAGCCGCTGAAGGCGAATGGAAAGCAATGGGTAAGGGATTGTATCGCGATGATATTATTACCGCTCTCTATGTTGTTGACAATTATGAGTTTGAGGTTGATGTAGAAGAAAACACCAAGACTCCGGGCTTGTATCGCTTGGTTAAACCATATGCGAATTATCCATATCAGAACTTAGATTCTGAAAGCACCGAAGAATATATGGTTATCGATGCAACAAATCCGGATCAGGTATTCTTCCGCAGATATGAGACCGGCATGGATATGGGTGGTGGTGTTATTTCAATCAACTCTGTCGCCGGCGACTATTATGAGAATGGTAAATTCCAGCAGGCTGTAGATGAAGGCGTTTGCGGTAAAATGAGAGACAAAGTAATTACTTTCCCGAAAGGCGCGTTGTTGGCAAATGAAACAACTATGGGTGTTACCACTTATAGAATAGCTAACGCCAGCGGAATGTTCCGTGTAAAACTTCCCGGAGCACCCGAGCTCGATGTTGAGCAAGTAATAAATGGTAAGGTAGAGAAAGAGGGTAAGGTTTATGTTTCTGTAAACTATACTTTGGCTAAGGATGTCGAGAAACTGAAGGTCGCAATGTTTGAGGGTGATTATAAAGCGCAGATGGCAGAAGATATCGTAAGCGGTAAGGTAGCTTCACAAGAAGTTACAGCTAATGGCGACTGCCTCTTCCCGTACGAGAAAGACGGTATCTATACATTTGTAGCTGTAATTTATAGCAATGGCGAAGTTAAGCACGATGTTTATTTGACAAACGAACTTTCTTATCTTCAGGTTGACTGGAAAGATATAGGTATATCACAATATACAGACGGTTTTCTTGCTGATGTCGGGGGTGTTGATATGGGTATAGACGTTGAAACCACTCCGGTTAAAACACAAGAGAGCACGTCTACCCCGGGATTGTTCCGCTTGGTTGACCCTTACGGATTAGACTATATATATTCTACACCGCAAAATTACGACACAAGCCGTCGTTATTACATGGTTATCGACGCTTCAGATCCTGATCGCGTAGTGTTGAAGAAGATGGAAGATGGATGTGGTCTCATGTTCAATGTTGGACATATGATACTTTGGTGCAACGCTGAAAGATATGTGGAAGAAGGAAGATATACAAAAGAAGACCTTGAAACAATGGACATTTACGGTGTTCTGCGTAACGGACAAATAACATTCCCGATTAATGCTTTGTGTATAAACTTCAGAGATGTACCGGACAGAGAGGACACATGGTATTGGGCAAACTGTCATGGAAACTTCAGAGTTGTTCTTCCGGAAGGAACCGGAATCAATACTCCTGTTACCGGTGACAACGCAAATGCTCCTGTTGAATATTATACTCTTGAAGGTATGAAAGTTTCAAAAGAATCTCTCAAAGCCGGAGTATATGTTAAGAAGCAGGGCTCTGAGGCCAAAAAGATAATAATTAAATAGATTTGCTTTGGTGGAGAAGCCTTAAAAGGCTTTCTCCGCCAACAAGGATACTCTGCGATCATAAAAATTAGTTATTAACTTAAATCTTTTGTTTATTATGAAGAAGATTTCTTTAGTTTTGGGATGCATGCTCTTATGTGTCTCTTTAGCTTTTGCAGAAGGAAAAGGTAACAGCTTTAAGACCAATCGGTTCCCCGGAATGTTGCCGGCAAAAAAGGCTGTAAAACCTGCTGCCATGGCTGCTCCTCAAAATTTGAACGAGGATAAGGAGTTGGGTCTTAAAATGTGGGCGGTTACAATGACCGACTATAATAATGACCCGGGGTTCGTTTATTTCTACTCGAGCAAGCCTTATGAATTGAATAAGACAGGTATTATCAAATCAAGAGAAGAAGATGAATTCCGACTTTGGCACATGTTGCCGGGTGCTACATGGCATAATGGCGAATACCTTGGTTATACATATATGATGTATACTTATGTTAACCACGTTAAGGGCTTCGTTAGTGTTGACCTTGAAAAAGGAACATACACCGTTAAGCACGACATGTCTGAACAGGAGGATCAATTTGACTTCATGGAAGGTATGTCAACCAATCCGAAAACCGGAGAACTGATGGGTATGGCTCGTAACCGCGATGCAACGAATGTTACTTCAAACTTTGGTGTGGTAAATCCTGAAACCGGAGAATTTACTGTTGTTCAAGCTCTTGAACAGTATTATTTCTCAATAGCATACGATGCTTTCGGAACACTTTGGGCTGTACGTTGGAATGGTGATAAGGACGGCAACATTAACGGTTCACGCCTTGTAGTTCTTGACCCGGAAAACAACTATGCTGAAAAATCTGAAGTCGCTTTGAAATTAGATGGTTCAAACTTCAAGATGTATTGGCAGAATTCAATCTATTTTGATCCTGTAACAGGCGATTTGTGGATTCTTGCTGCCAATACGGATGGCTACCAGTATTTGTGCAAAGTGGACACGAAAACAGGTGTTATGGAAAAAGCTGGTGGTGTAGGATTTAGAGATATCGCTGCCGGTTTGTATATCCCCGGAACAAAACCTGATGCAACAGGAGCTGCTAATCGTGTAGAAAAACTTACTTCTACATTTGATGATAACGGTGTTGTTACTTTGAAGTGGACTAACCCTTCAACAGCATTTGATAAGACAGCACTTACTGAACTTGCTGAAGTTCTCGTTTACCGTGATGGTACAGAGGACGCAAATCTTGTTGCAACAATTACTGAAAATATTGAAGTTGGTAAAGAGACAACATGGACAGATGCTACTGCAACACAGGGCGTACATGTTTACTATGTGATACCTTGCCGCGTTAAAGGCGAGAAGGGTGTAATGGAAAGCTGGAGAGCTTTCACCGGTCGTGACGTTCCGGGTATGGTAGAAAATGTTACACTTACAAAGAACAGCAACACTTCACTTACACTTAAGTGGGAAAAGCCTAAGTTTGGTAAGAACGATGGTTGGTTTGACCAGAACAATATCACATACAACGTAGTACGTTATCCTGACAAGAAGAAAGTTGCTACAGGTGTAACTGAAACTGAACTTACAGATAATGAGTTGGGTAACATCGAGTTGTATTATTATTTGATTACAGCTGTAACTTCTGATGGCGAGGGCGTAGCTACAACCAGCCCTCAGGTAATGGCAGGTTCTTCTTACAAGACACCTTATTCTACAGAATTCGTAAACAAGGCAGAAGCTGATCAATGGACAGTTGTTGATGCCAACCAGGACGGAACCAAGTTTGATTATCGCGACTACATGGAACCTTATGGTTTGATGATGTATGCATCGGAATTCGGAAGCAACGATTATGTTATTTCACCGGCTATAAGCATGAAGGGTGGAACTACATATAAGGTTAAGTTTAATGTTTATTTCCACTACAGTGCGACAGACTATGATCCTGAAAGATTCCAGACATTCAGCATCACGGCAGGAGCAGGTACAACAGCTGAGGCTCAGAATATAGAATTGAAGAAATGGGATAACTTCCAGCACTTCAATTATTATGAAACATTACCATTTGAAGCATTCTTCACACCTGAAAAGGACGGAGATTATAACGTAGCATACCGCTTCTTCGACTCTCCTGTTTATGATGTTATCGTTGTAACAGGAGCTTCTGTTGAGGAAGTATTTGACAATGATCTCGCAGCAATGTCTTTGGAAGGAACTTTGAATCCTGCAAAGGGTGCGGCAAGTGATTATACTGTAAAGGTTAAGAACGAAGGCGGTAAGGCTGTAAATTCTTACAAAGTACAGGTTGTTCGTCTTGATGGAGCAGATAAAGTTGTTATCGGTGAAACAGAAGTTAACGAGGCTCTCGAATCACAGAAAGAAACAGACGTTAAGGTAAGTGTAACTCCTGACGTTGAAGGTGATGTTGAATTTGCGGCAAACGTTGTACTGCAGGGCGATCAGAACGATCTTAACAACACAACGGAGCCTATGCTTGTTTCAATTGCGGCAGAAGGTACAATACCTATCAACTACACAGTTACAAACGGTGACGAAGGTGTTAATACACGTGTGCCAATGTCATTCGTGGAATACGGCAGTTACTCTCAGTGCATCTATCACGCAAGCGAAATGAAGCTCGCAGGCAAACCGAAGATACATCGTATGGCATTCAAGTATGATACCAATGCGGCTGTTGATAACTTTGATGTTGTTATCTACCTTACAACGACTACAAAGGAAGGCTTTGATGATGAAGCTCAAGACTGGGAATGGACTCCGGTTGCAGAGCAGACAAAGGTTTATGAAGGCAAGCAGAGCATACTTAGCGGTGCAGGCAACATGATGGTATTTGATTTACAAACACCATTTGAATTCGATCCTACCAAGAACCTTATGTTAACTGTATTCAAGAAAGGTGACAGCAGTGAGGAATTCCCTGCAATATTCCAAACATATAACACAAGTTCGAACAAACCGTATCGCACATTGCGTTATGAAACTCCGGGCGAGTCAGAGCCTGTTGGTGATGCAACTAGTTCAGGATGTACTGTCTTAGCCGATCTCCCTGTTCTTTACCTTGCAGTTAAAGACCTTGAGACAACAGGTATCACAGAACTCGTTATCGGTGATGCTGGTATAAGCTACAGCGATGGTAAGATTAACTTTAACGGTGTAGATGCAGTATCAGTATCAGTTTATGACCTCACAGGTCGCGTAATGCTTGATACTAAGGTAGCCGCTAATGTAGATGCAGTTAACGCATCTCTCGTTCAGGGCGTATACGTAGTTAAGGTAGTAGCTCGTGACGGTAAGGTTTATACCACAAAAATTCGCGTTGCGAAATAAATCCCTCTAAATCCTTTGGAGCCAAAAGAAAGGCTTCAAAGGACTTTATTGTTTTTCATTTATTAATGAGGCGTAACGCCTCATTTTGGGAAACATATTATATAATAATATTAACCAGTAATATTTTATTAATTATGAACAGAATTATTCTTTTTGCCCTTGTTGCGGGTATGTCGACTTCTGCTTTCGGACAGAATGCGTTAACATTCGGTTCAATGAAGCCAAAAACGACTCATGGTTTGGTGTCACGCGGTCAAAATGCTGTTACGACATTGCAGAAACAGGACGGTACATTCACAGTCAACAATGTTCGCAAGATAAGTCAGGTTGGCAAGGCGCGCGTTCTTAAAGCGGGAGAAACTCAAAATAAATACGGAACGGAAGTTGTGAAAATGCATGAAGACTTCTCAAAGATGTCAACCGGCTCGATAGACGCACCTGACTTCGATACAGATATCAATTACAATCATCCTGATGGAATATGGTGGTGGAATGTGAAACCGGAATACACAACTCTTCCCAATTGGGGCGCACATTATGCTTATCCTGCCGGCGGATGCTTGTTCCTTGATGCGGACAATGAAGAAGGAGCCCAGTTGAACACACCGCTTATTGACTTGTCAGACCATTGCCGTATAGCTGTGATTCAATTCAGGGCACGCACAAAGACCGGTACTACAACCCAGTTGATGGTTGAGGCGTCAGAGACATATAACATGAGTCCAACCGGTTGGGATATCATGGAACCGGTATATCTGCCCGAAATCACACCGGAATGGAAAACTTACGAAGTGATGTTCAAGGGAACAGGCGCAAGCACCATGTTTAATTTAGTGCAGTATCCGGCGGTACAGATTTTCATTGATGACATAAAGGTTTATCAGATTGACCAGTATATTGACACACCTGTCACTTTGGCTCATTCAAATTACACCAACGAAGGCTTCACGGCCAACTGGGAAGCTGTAGACGGTGCCGAATATTATCTGATTAACGTTTATTCGCTTGATGCCGACGGCAAAGTCGTTGACCTGTTGGTAGACCAAAAAGCAGAAGGCACATCATATAATGTAACCGGAATCGAATCGGGCAAGACGTATTATTACACACTGCGTGCCGTTAAGGGCGACAAAATAAGTATCGAGACTTTGCCTGTAGAGGTATTTGACCTTGCTGCTCCCGTTCTTAATAAGGCAAGTGAAGTCGTAGACGACAAATATACTGCGACTTGGAGCGAAGTTGCTTCTGCCGAGAGATACAATTACTGGGCATACAACGTGAGAAAGGCAGACACTGACGGAGAATTTGTGGTTACCAACGAGAACTTTGACGGTGTGAAAGATGCTGACGGAAACCTTACAGGGCTTACAATTGATAATCCATCTTACCAAACATATGGAGAACTTTATATAAAAGAATTCGTTCAGGCCGGATGGAGAGGCACCAACTGTATGCCTTACACAGATTACTATTGCTTTGACGGATGGCAGTACATGAATGGTCAAGGTGATGCAGGTCTTATATCTCCTGAGCTTGACCTTTCTAAAGACAACGGCAAGGTGAACCTGAGCGTAAGGCTTTGTGGCGAGATTGCCGACCTGTTTAAGGAGGATGGCACCCCGGTACCGACCCAGACACGATGCGCCGTTGCACTATTCAACTATGACGAGGAAAAGGGCGACTACGTTCAGAGCGAACTTGTATATCCGGAAGGTGTTTCTACTGAGTGGAATACCTTTGACGTGACTCTTACAAAAGGCACAAAACGCTCAACGATAGGTATCTATGCCGTAAGTGCTCCGGGCAACCTGTATGTTGATGACCTGAAGATAACCCAGAATTACAAGAAGGGCGAAGAGCTCATGGAGCCATTCTTCTTTGGCCATTGGGTTGAGGGCACGTCAATTGAAGTGTCTGTTCCAGCTCAGGTTGTCAATTCTCCGATTTATCATAAGGTGAATGCCGTTAAGTCAAGAAGCGGCAGCGATCCTTACGGAGGAGCAGAGTATAAGGAAAGTGCATATTCAAGTCTTGAAAAGGTAACAGACAACTACACATGTACCGGCATTGAAGGTACAACTCTTAATGAAGCAGCCGGAGCGGTTGTTAATAACGGAGTACTCTTCATAACAAATCCTGCAAAAGCTAATGTTGCAGTATACACTGTTGATGGAACACTTGTTTACTCTGATAATTCAGGAAAACAGAGTCCTGTTGTAAGTCTTGCCGGACGTGGCATCTATGTCGTTAAGATTGGCGAAACTGTTGTTAAAGTTAGAAACTAACGATTGATAACCGCTTTGATATTACTCAGAGAGGGGGGTTTCTGGTAAAGCTTCTTAAACCACAAATACCTATATATCCGAATCCTGTTGCTACGGACTTGCACATCGACCTCCCGTTTGACAATATCAAGACACGGATAAGCCTGTATAGCTTGCAGGGTAGTTGCATAAAGCAAATGAACGCTTATGAAATGAGCAATGTCATGAATGTATCTGATGTCGCACCCGGACTTTATATTCTCAACGTAAACGCAAAGGGAGTTAGCAAGAGTTTTAAAATTGAAATTAAGCATTAAATTATTGCGTATGCAATCACAAAATCGACAGTCTCAACATGAAGTTCGAGACTGTCGATTTTACAAACAGGAAGAATTCCCTGCTTTTTCCTATGACAGGATAAAAGCAGGGAATTCTTTTCATGTTGGTAATGATAACTCTGTAAGTTAGTCCGGCTTAATCTCCTGTTTTGAGACAGTGTCTTGGTATTTTATTTTTTCCAGAGTTTCGTCATGTCCTCAAGCGTCTTGCCTTTGGTCTCGGGCACCATTCTCCAAACGAAGATGGCGGCAAGCACGCAGATGGCGCCGTATAGTCCGTAGGTGAACCAGTGGCCGAAGTGTGGGTCGGAGGCGGTCTGCATGTTGAACATGGGCACGAACGAGGCGCTTACAATCCAGTTGAAAATCCATTGGAAGGCAACGGCAATGGCCACGGCGCCGCCGCGGATGGTGTTAGGGAATATTTCTGATATGAGCACCCAGCATATCGGTCCCCACGACATCATGAACGACGCGCTGTAAACCATAATGCTAATCATCGTAACCATGGCAAACTGCATGTTGCCGAATGTAAGCGCAACGCCGAACGCTCCTACGGCCATGCCTATCGAGCCGGTGACGAGCAACGGCTTGCGTCCCCATTTCTCGACGGTGAATATGGCGACGAGCGTGAACAGAATGTTTACCACGCCCATTATGATTGTCTGCATCATCGGGTTTTCCATGCCCATGTCGCCGAAGATGCGCGGCGCATAATAGAGTACGGCGTTGATGCCTACGGCCTGCTGGAACACGCTAAGCATGATGCCGACAAAGATTACCAGCACGCCGTATGTGAATACGCGTTCGGTCTTTTCGGTAATGGTGTTCTTTATCTCATTGAGAATCTTCTGTCCCTCTGCCGCGCCGTTGATTTTCTGCAACACGCCGAGGGCCTTGCCGTCGCATCCGGCCATTACGAGATAGCGCGGCGTCTCGGGCACGAAGCATATCAGTATGGCGAACAGGCCGGCGGGTATTGCCTCGCTGCCGAACATGTAGCGCCAGCCCGTTGATATTGTCCAAGGGTCGCTGCCGGGGGCTACGGCGTTGACGCCCTGGCCTATCGACTCGATGACGGGGTTGGTGTGGTCGCCCAGGATGAGGAAGTTTACCATATATACCACCAGCTGGCCGAAGATGATGGCAAACTGGTTCCACGACACGAGGGTGCCGCGTATGCCGGACGGAGCCACCTCGGCTATGTACATGGGGCAGATGGCGGAGGCCAGGCCTACGCCCACGCCGCCTATGACGCGGTAGATGTTGAAGGCGATGAGCAGCGAATAGCCCGGCACGCCGTGTTCGAAGAAGAGGAATTCAGGCTCCATGGACCCCAAGGCGGAGATGAAGAACATGACGCCTGCGAACACGAGCGACCTCTTACGGCCCCAGTTGGTTGCCAGGTAGCCGGATACGGCGCTGCCGATGATGCAGCCTATCAGTGCGCTGGCACACGTGAAGCCGTGCCAGCCGTCGGTGTAGGTGAAGTCTTGCGCGCCTATGAAGAAGGCCTGCAGGCCTTTCTCGGCGCCTGAAATCACGGCGGTGTCGTAGCCGAAGAGCAGTCCGCCCAGTATGGCTACGAGTACAATGGAAAACAAGTAAGCCTTGTTGCCCGATTGGTTTTGTTTCATGGTAATGTTTTTTTAGTGATAGATTTATTTTAGTATTTTATTTTTAATAACACGCCTGCACGTAAAATATTGTATGGGCTGATGTTTTTTTACTGCTTGACATTATGTATCCCAATCTGTCTTTTTGCTTACAAAAGCGATTTGCCTGACGCTTCTGCAAGGCCGTCGCTGCGGATTTAAAAGGCTCCGGGCTGATTTTCCGCCGCTTTTTGCGTGCAAACGTAAGTGTATGACAGCCAGTGTGATACGCTGTATAGCGGTCGGAGTGTGCATCCGTTACGGCTGTTCGTGCTGCAAAACGTGGCCTTTTACATTGCGAAAGACGGCATATTGCGCTGCAAAACACGGCTGATTAGGTTGGCAAACACGGCCATTTATGTTTCGAATGGCATGTGTGTGAAACCGAAAGACGTCAATTCGCACCCGATAGGGCCGCTTTTTACCTCATTTTAGGCTTCAGGCGGCATGCATGTTTTTCTATTTCGGCCAAAAGTACGGACATTTCCGGTTTGTCATTATGCAATGATGCAGGCCGCCATACCGGCAATGTGTCAACGCCGTGCGCGGCGATGCCGCCTGCGCATGGCGGCTGGTTACGCTGCCGCGGGTCAGCGCTTGTCCTTGAAGAAGTCCAGCATCAGCTGCCGGCATTCGTCCTCA
>OHQR01001325.1_pt1 | contig 13111 bp, 10 predicted proteins | sample 1578191 | NCBI WGS metagenome assembly OHQR01 (sample SAMEA3879577, study PRJEB24766) | human gut metagenome | biome: human-associated habitat; feature: feces | place: USA | collected 1985/1987 | reverse complement strand
TTACTTTTTCTTTTGGGCGTCCAAAAGAAAAAGGTAACAAAAAGAAAAAACGCCGGCTTCCGTTTGGGGTCGGCTCCGAAGCGGTTCCCGGCGGAAACGCAGGAACTCGCTTCGCTCAAACAGCCTGCGTTTCTTCTCGCCGCTCTCCGCTCCTCCGCTTTTTCGCCCCCAAACTAAGGCCGGAACCATCTTCCTCTGTAGGGACGTGAATTGTCCCCCCGAATGTATTTCACCCCATAACTTTTCCCGATTCAATCCCCACGACTACCATCCCCTGTACGAAACCTATACAATCACAGATGTAGGGACGCACGGTCCGTGCGTCCTAAAAACCAACCAGCTATACACTGGCTTTTAAATCATCCCCACACATGAAGTTAGTTGACGAATGATTAAGCCATCTCTGTTTTTCATTATTCATTATTCATTATTAATTATTAATTATTCATTCAATTGACTTAAATCAATAAATCAGGGAGATAATGAAGAATTTCCACGGGTGATGCATCCGGTTTTTCCGAAAAGTGATACCTTTGCACCGTAATCGAAAACAAAACTCCCTTTTACTTATTCTCACACAGACACTCTCCATAGGTCAAAGATATACTTCGCACTTCAACGGGGCAAGGGAATCATCCAAGATATTTCAGGTAATAGTTTTTAGGAAGGGAAAAAGATTTTTTCAGGACTCGTTTTCAGGATAACATTTTCAGGATAACTCACACATCGGCATTCTTTCTTCAATAGGTATTGAGTCTTGGCCGGCCATTCGTATATCGGTAGTATCACAACACGTTAACTAGACAACTTTTATATATTATCTCCACTACACAAACCATCATTTACACGCAGGACGTTGTTGGCTCAATACGACTTCTATATCTCATGAAACGCTCTTCCCGAAAGTCTGGATGATTTTTCGGAAAGGGCGTTTTTCGGTTTGATGCTCTTTTACTTTTTCAAGGTGCTTTTACTTTTTCTTTTGGGCGTCCAAAAGAAAAAGGTAACAAAAAGAAAAAACGCCGGCTTCCGTTTGGGGTCGGCTCCGAAGCGGTTCCCGGCGGAAACGCAGGAACTCGCTTCGCTCAAACAGCCTGCGTTTCTTCTCGCCGCTCTCCGCTCCTCCGCTTTTTCGCCCCCAAACTAAGGCCGGAACCATTTCTCTCTGTAGGGACGCACGGTCCGTGCGTCCTAAAACCAACCACCTACACACTGATTTTTTAATCATCCCAACACAAAGGGTCAAGGAATACATGCATGAACTGAAGGTGTCATCGTCGGTGAAAAAGCGGACGCACGAGCCGTGCGTCCCTACACGAAACAACATCGCTCTTCATTGATTACAGGTTTGCCTACCCAAATGCATTTCACCCCATAACTTTTCCCGATTCAATACTCCACGACTACCATCCCCCTCTACGAACCCTATACAATCGCAAATGTAGGGACGCACGGTCCGTGCGTCCTAAATACCAACCAACTATACACAGGCTTTTAAATCATCCCCACACAAGAGGTCAGTTGACGAATGGACAAGGTCTCCCCGTTATTCATTATTCATTATTAATTATTAATTGATTACGATTTCATCGGTAAAGAGCCAGGCTCCCGGACGAGGATTCTTCACGGCATGTACACGGACGTAACGGGCCTCTCCCTGGCATACCGTACCGTATTCTTTCAAGAGCAGCTTGGGCACGTCGTCGGGAATGTCGCACCATGCGGTTCCGGCGGGTGTAAAGGTCTTTCCGTCTACCGACAGAGACACCTCCACCTTTTGCGGCACGTGTACCCAGGCACCCGGCGAGTGCATGAACGTGGCCCCCACATAGTGTACCGGCTGCACCTTCCCCAAGTCGACGGTTACATCGAAATCCTCCAGCGTCCCCTGCCATTTCCTATCGCCATAGGTCCATCCGCCGCAGATGCCGTCGGTCAGGGTCGTCTCTCCGGCGGCCGGATATTGCGGGCTATAGGGCAGGTTGTAGATCACCTTACATCCCTTACCCAGATGCGTAACCGGAGCCAGACTCTCGCGCCGTTCCCCGTATTCATTCGCCAGGTCGAAGGTCGTGTATCCCTGTGCCCGGAGCAGGTCAATCAGCCCGAGGGAACGGTTGCGGAAATCTTCGTACTCCTTCTGTTCCGGCCGGCTCCAGCCGATTTCCGCAATGGCGAATGCCCGCGGATAATACATGTATTCGGCATGGTCATCCTCCGTGATGTATTCCGACCACAGGTTCCCCTGAAGCCCCAGCAGATGATCCGCCTCTTCTTCCGTCAGGCCCTCCTCCACCGGTTCGTAGCCATAGACCTTCTCCAGCGGGCTGTACCCACCGATGGAGACCGGTTCCTTGAACGGCGCGTCCTGCGTATAGTCCAGGTAGCAGGTGATGCCCGGTGTCATGATGACATCGTGTCCCGACTTCAGCGCCTTGATGCCTCCTTCCGTTCCCCGCCAGGACATCACCGTAGCGTTCGGTGCCAGTCCCCCTTGCAGGATTTCGTCGAAACCGATCATCTTCCTCCCCTTCGAATTGATGAACGCCTCGATGCGGTGAATCAGGTAGCTCTGCAATTCGTCCACATCCTTCAGCCCTTCCTCCTTCATCCTCCGCTGGCAATCCGGACAAGTCTTCCAACTGCCCTTTCCCGCCTCGTCACCTCCGATGTGGATATACTCCGAGGGGAACAGGTCGATGACCTCCGTCAGCACATTCTCCAGGAAAGTGAAGGTAGCCTCCTTGCCCACACAGAAGTCGCTATGCCGGTAAGGCTCGCCCGTACACGAGAGTTCCGGATAAGCCGTCAGCACCTCTTCGCTATGTCCCGGCATCTCGATTTCCGGAATCACCTGGATGTGCCGTTCTTCGGCGTATGCCAGCAGTTGGCGGATATCCTCCTTCGTGTAATACCCCCCGTAGGCTCCCGGCGTATCCTGCTCACAATACCTGGTACCGGCCTCGCACCAGTCCATCCACGAGCGGTTGGGCCGCCATGCCGCGAACTCCGTCAGCCTCGGATAACGGTCAATCTCCAGGCGCCATCCGGTGCCGTTGGTCAGGTGCAGGTGCATCTTGTTCAGCTTCAGCAGCGCCATGGCATCCATCTGTTTCATCAGGAATTCCTTGGAGCGGAAATGTCGGGACACGTCGAAGTGCAGTCCCCGGTATACGAAGCGCGGCCGGTCGTCCACCGTGCAGCACACCAGCCGGCGGTTCCTCCCCTCCTCCGTCATTTGCAGGAGGGTCTGTAGGGCATAGAAGGCACCGGCCTCTCCGGCAGCCCGTATCGTAATCCGTTCCGGAGTAATTTGCAAGGAATATCCCTCGCCGTTACGGTGGTCTTCCTGTGTTCCCTTCCGCCGTTTCGTGTCAGTTATTTTTATCACCACATCGGCTTTTCCCGCTTTCTCCACCCGTGTACATTTCAGGGGGAAATGCCGCAGGTAAGCCGTGAGGTCCTCCGTCTGCTCTCCCTCGATGTAGCAGGTCATTCCCTGCTCGGGAACGGTAAACACACCCTGTTCCAGTTCGATGTTTTCAGGTATCGGAATCACCCGAAGCGGTGTTCCGGCAACGGAGGTACTTCCATCCGCCGCATAGACAGCCAGCGCCAATCCTACTGCTGCCAGGCTTGTAAAGATTCTTTTCATAGTATGCTAGATTAACAAGGATATTCGGATGTGTAAATATAATGGATTTTATCCGTATAATTGTTGTTGTATGGCAAAATGTTTAAGAGGGGTGATATTGCAAACAATTTATTTTTAATATGTTTTACTCATATGGAATGCATCCTATGCGGATGGGGCCGTATTGGCTACTCCGATGTTTCAATCCACGCACCCACACGGGGTGCGACTTCTCAGAAAAGGCTAGAGCGATGGGATGTTCCGTTTCAATCCACGCACCCACACGGGGTGCGACAATACGTGGACAAGAACGTAGATCTGTACGGTGTGTTTCAATCCACGCACCCACACGGGGTGCGACGACATTGACCGTCTTGCTGCTTTCCAGATGGCTGTTTCAATCCACGCACCCACACGGGGTGCGACACTATTTTGATAATTACCTCGGACCATTTCTTAGTTTCAATCCACGCACCCACACGGGGTGCGACAAAACCCGAGCGGAGCAAATCCTTCGAGGCTGCGTTTCAATCCACGCACCCACACGGGGTGCGACGAGATATACACCACCAGTTCTTCACTCCGGCAAAGTTTCAATCCACGCACCCACACGGGGTGCGACAAACATTTCATCCATGTATCATTACCATCAGCCGGTTTCAATCCACGCACCCACACGGGGTGCGACGGACGGACTGGCGGCCGATTTCCGGGTCGGAGATGTTTCAATCCACGCACCCACACGGGGTGCGACAGTTTTCCCCAAAACATGTTGTATAACATATTTTGTTTCAATCCACGCACCCACACGGGGTGCGACAATCTCAGGCTCAGGCTATCCAGCGGGCACGTCTGTTTCAATCCACGCACCCACACGGGGTGCGACACCCATTCGAGGTACTGGTAATAAAGGTCCAGAGTTTCAATCCACGCACCCACACGGGGTGCGACAAAACGTAGGCATCACTGACGCCGATATTCAAAAGTTTCAATCCACGCACCCACACGGGGTGCGACTGTAGATGTTACTTTCTTCCATGCTGTCCAAGACGTTTCAATCCACGCACCCACACGGGGTGCGACTTTCTAGCTTTTCCTTTCTCCGGTAATGATACATGTTTCAATCCACGCACCCACACGGGGTGCGACAGTACATCTTTCAATCAGCTGATTTTCTTACATATACGCTTATATTTCTGCGAACATTTCATGGCATAAAATTGAAATCAAACAGATTGACAAAGAAAAGATGTAATTGGTTTATAATCAGCGAATGCGATTGGTACACAATTTATGTACCGCTTTAGGTTCGCAATCAGATAATCAACTCACCAGATAGATCAAATGATGTTATTTTCCCTAAATATTCAATCCGCTTACTCCAATTCTTTCCTAGAAAATAAAAACGGATACTGTCTAAATTCAAATCAATAATAGATTCTAATCTAGCCTTTAACAATAGAAACTGTGATTCTGTAAGCATACATTCAAAAACGGAGTTCTGTACTCTTTGTCCATAATCTTTACATGCATTCGCAACATTCCGTAATCTCTTCTTTCCAGAATCCGAAACGGTATCTACATCATACGTAATTAAAACCATCATACTTCATTGAATTAAGAAAACCGGATAATCATCAATCTCGTCACGAATATAACGGGCCATCAGCATGGCTTGAGAATAAGGTAATAAACCTATTGGAATCTTTTCACCTAAATATGGATGGGTTATCAATTCTTTTTTCCTGTTTTGCCAAGAAGATATCAGTGTTTTCCTACAATTATCAGTCATTAAAATACTCTCATCCCCTTGGCAGAAGAAATCTTTCTCTGATACTTGTTTTCTATTAATCAACGATAAGACCAACCTGTCTCCTAAATAGGCTCTCAACTCTTCCATCATATCAAGCGCCAAAGAAATTCTGCCCGGACGAAGTACATGAAGAAAACCAACATAAGGGTCAAGTCCAACCGACTCCAAAGCTGAAGCCACATCATTGGCTATCAATGTGTAGACAAATGACAACATTGCATTTACTGCATCTTTAGGTGGACGCCTGTTCCTACCATGAAAAGGGAAAGCTTCTTTTTGATGGAGAATCAATTGAGGAAATACCGAAAAGTAGATATTTGCCGCTTCTCCTTCAACTCCTCTTAACTCATCTGCATCTTTTATATTAAAGACTTTTCGCTTGGCCATATCCAACAAAGAAGCAGCCTTTTCAACTTCTGCATGCAACCCATTGTCCCGAATAAAGCGACGTAAGATATTACGGTAATTCTGGATTTTTCCCCCAATAAACAACCTACTCAAATGTAATGAGAACTCTTCGTCACCTGAAAGTGAGTATTGCTTCGTGCGCAACAAAACATTCCCTTTTGTAGCTCCTTGGATTCTACTGATGAATCTTCCTTGTGGAGTCAAGAAAGTCAACGATACCTGATTATCTATACATAGTTTCATCAGTCCCGGGCTGGCTCCCATATAACCGAAAGTCACTATTGCTTCGATATTCAAGATGGGGATTCTAAACATTTCATTCTGTTTCACAGACACAACCACATTCAATCCATCCTTCGACAAATATGCATCTGGTGTTGTTACATACAAAGTATTAAGTAGTTTCCTCATACAAGTATTTCTTTAGATAAGTTGAAACTTGAATTTTATTTTCCACTAGAGGCAAACAGACATCATAAAGAGAACATCGCTTGCAATGAGGCAAATAGACAGGCTTCGGTATCTGTCCGGAAGAAAAGACAAGATGCATTTGCTCTGCGCACTCCCGAGTAAGTTTTCTTAACTTGTCATCGATATGTATCAAATCCCGACGACGCACTTCATGATAAAACAACGCACCATAATCCAGCTGTATCTGATACATCTCTTCCAAACACATTACCTGTGCGGCCAATTGAACCTCATCACATTTATCCGGTTTCTGTTTACCTCGTTTATATTCAACAGGCAACAAGTTCCAGAATCCGAGATAACGTGGATGTCTGATAGCATTGGTCGAAGAATCTGAAGGTGACAGCTCTATTGCATCAGTCATTCCATATAGGCCTAAAGTATGTGACGCAATGTGAACAGAGCGTAAAGTAATGATATCACCGGATTTCTGGCGATAAAAAGGATCATCTACCCGCTTATGCAACAATTGTCCCTCCGTAGTAAGACTGTTATCTTCCCATTCCTGGGACAAATGAATAAGCCCCCATTGCCTGGGACAAAACATAAAATGTTGTATCCCAGACAACATGAGCATATTGTCATCATCATACTTCATGACAGAACATTTTATATCAACTCTTCCAAGTGAACATGTTCCGGCAACTTGGAAGCATCTACTGAAACTTCATAATCCGCGAAACTGCGGGCTGCTCCCTCACATTTCTTTTGGACCGTAACCAAATCAAACAGTTTGTTGGCGGGAACATTTCCAAGTTCACTATCATGACGGAACACTATAAGTTTCTGAGTACTCATCAAACCTCGTGAAGCCGAACGGTCACAATCAAACATATTCTTCAATGCTTCCCAGAATAAATTCAAATCCTCTTCAGAAAAACCGGTCTGTTTGGCCAAATTTGCAGAAATAAAACCATGACATCTGTACAAGCCGTATGGAACGGTCGATTTACGTCCCATTTCACCCCGTTTATCAGCATCTTCTTTTTTCGTTATAGCGACACGAGTTATAGAATGCTCCATACTGACAATCGGATCTACAGATCGGGCAAAAGTCAGTTGAATCGGTCCTCTTACCTGTCCGGCATTCTTTCCTGTAGTCATAACGGCTCCAAAGGTTCTGATGTCATAATATTTGGCACACATGAACTTACGAGCGGCATCTACTTGTTCACCGTTTTTTTTCCCTTTCTTATCCTTCTCTTTCACCGATTCATCTTCGTAAGACTCATCAATCAAATCGTTCAATATGGCTTTCTCCTTGATAAATATATCATAACCCGATACACCTACTTTAGATATCTGCACATAATTCCGTATCTTTCGCTTCAAACAAACATCTGACATTAAACCCTCTCCCGTTTCAGCATCTACCCTCGGTAAATTTCCAGCATCCGGATCACCATTGGGATTGCCATCCTGTACATCCACGAATAAGACGAAATCTATTTTATTCTTCAATTCTTCCATAGTATCAGTATTTTATTTATTCAACATTATCCTCATCTTCTTTATTTGACTTATAAAACTCAGCCATCTGATGATGGTACCCGACAAAAAATCGACCTTGATTCTGTATATCCAAGTGAGTGGGAAAACCGTCAGCAGAAAGCATATCTATGATTTCATTTTTCAATTTCCTGAAAAAAATGACTGAAGGTTCATTCAGTTTCTCTTCATGATGAACAGAAAGATTCATCAGATTTCCAAAAACAGCGGCAGGTGTTGTGGAAGCTGCATTCAAGTAACGTTGACGAATACTATCTATCCCACTGCTTTTCTTTTGTAGATATTCCAATGTGGCAAACAGACGGCCACACACATAACCTACATTCTTGTTTGATTTATCTAACATAACGGTAAGTTTATGATGATTATTTGATAATCTGTTTAAATATGCTTTCATCGTTGCGACACGAGTTTGTGTCGTTCTCTGCTCTGCACGGATTCTTCTGAGACAGGCTGAATATAAAGAATATGGATAAGGTATGTTCTGGAAAATACTCTTGATGACTGCCTCCGGTAAATTAGGTTGTACATCTCCAACCTTTCCTTGTAGAGTTACAGCAGAAAGTATACTGTAGACTCCTTTATAGGGTCTTTTCTCCTTGCGGTAATCAACAATATCCATATCCTCAAAATGCTGAAGGATATTTCCGGCAAACTCTCTTATCGGAATATTTTTCCAATAAATCACAGCTAATCTCGCAGAATTAGGAGCTAATCCTAAAATAAAGAAACTGTCATCGGTTTCTACTTTTCGTTCACCCGAGAATATGGATTTAAAGACTTTTTCAACCTGAATGACTCCCTTATCCGGATTATCTGTTTCATCTTCTTGCAGACTCATTAAGGAATAAAAGCAAGATTCAGCTTCCATTCCAACTTCGGAAATAGCAGATGCCCAAAAAACATAGGTTCTGGTCGCTATCCGGAACATGTTCCTTGATTCTTTCCTCAACAAATGTGTCAAGGTAGTCGTATAGGCAAATTCTGCATCATGTGAAATAGGTGCATTGTATGCCTTTTCTTTACCATAAGAATCATATCCGGAATCCACCTGAAAAGCTACTAACTTGGCAGTAGCCTGGCTCCCTAATATAGGTGTTGCAGTAGTCAACTCTACAAGAGAACCTTTTTCCCCTGTTATTAGGCAAGTACGGGATTCCCTGTCTGCCCGATGGTCAGACAAACTATTCAAATAAAAATTCACCAATTCCTCATCCTCAGGAATAATAGTAGGCTCACCATTGATTCTGAATGAAACATTACGCGTTAAATTCTTGCATAGCTCTTCCCAAAGGGAATCTTCCTGTAATGCTGCCAAAATCGTTTCATTCCCCTTACCGTAAAAAAGATGCAATGCCTTTAATGACAGATTTTCCGGTAAAGCGACATGCAATTCCTCTATTTTTTGGCAGAATGTATTATAATTTCGTCCATTCTTTTCCCTTTCTTTTTGGATATGGGCTTCTTTAACAGCCAATTTTTGAATATCAGCTGGCGGATTCTTTAAAGGTAAATTAGCCTCCGAATAATTCAAGACGTAAGAACAATTGTCCCAACAAATATTTGCCACAGGATTACTACTTCTGCTAACAGACTTAGGAACCAGAAAAGACTTACATCGTTTATTATCAATCCGACAATCTTCCAAACGCAAAAAATTCCCTTGCTCATCTATAACAATAAGAAATGCAATTTCTTTATATTCCATACCAGGGCGAGCTAATTCCTTGCTTCGATGGTAATAATCGTATAATGCTTTCAAAATCATCGTAAAATCTCCTCACTGTTTCTAGGTGGAACATTGATTACACCCGCCCGCATGTTTGCACGGAAAAACATCGCATTCACATTCTCCGGGTCAGAAAAATCCATGTCGTAAAGCATGATGCCTAAATCACGGTCCTGAGCCAATGGAGGTACCAGACTCTCTCCCTCTTCCAGCAAACGAAAATAAGCGGAAAACTCCCGTGTCCCCAAATAAGGTTGGTTAAAACATTGACCCTTGGAAGCCCGACGTTCAAACATGGCTTGATATTTCCCTGGATTCTCATCTTTCGCTTCTCGCTGCTGTTTATTTTTTCGCTGACTAACAGGTATATAGACTAATTTGGCATAAATTCGATAGCGCACATCTTTTAACAACAAAGCGTTTCTTTGCTGGCGTTTCTCCTCTATATAAATCTGTTGTGTCCGTACGCTTCCAACAGCTCCAACTTCATTCCGTCTCACAGATGTCCATTGAATAGGGTTCAGCACTTCTATCCGAGTTACCTCCCAATGGATGGCAGGTTTCCAGAATATGGCTTCAAAAATGGCGCGTGCAGCTGATGGTGTAATTACATCATAACTGACACGTTCTACTTTCAACTCCGGTCGGGTAAAGCATGCCATATCTCCCCATACCTCCAGACCATATTCCTTATCGTAATGTTCCATAGTATTATTGAATTAAGATTTCATCCAACCAATGATTGCAGGTAATCAAACCTGTTTCATCGGTATATTGTTCCCGATCAGGCAACAAATACATTCCCTCAATGATTTCCTCCAATAACCCCTGTTTCAACAAGGCTTGGAAATCCTTTTCATTGATACTGACCATAAAATTACCGATTTTTTTTGAAAGTTCGTATGAAAAGCCATTTTTCTTGATTTTATCTACGATTTCCAGACTATTATCATAATTCACAATGATATTCCGTCCCTTTTCTTCAATCAACCTGAATGCTTGTGCGGTTTGTTCGAAATCCATTTCATTTGTCCGGGAAGACTGCTTTAAAAGGCTGACAATACCTTTTTCATCAAAGCTATTACAACGGCAATACAATTGACGGAAATAGGCAGTCATCGCTTCTTGGGAAAGCCAATCTGTAACTTCTCCCATACTCTTTCTCGCCTCATTGGCCTCACTTAACGAACCTCTCGGTAAAGGCTTGTTTAAATTGAATACATAAGTGTTAGCAATACCTAACTTGCCTTCACGGTTACATCTTCCAGCTGCTTGAAGCACTGAATCCAATCCTGCTTCCTGACGGAAAACCACCGGAAAATCCATATCAACCCCAGCTTCAATCAATTGTGTGGATACAACCCGAATAATCTTGTTGGAAGGATTGCCCAATGCTTCCCGGATTTGTTCAATAGTCCTCCGTATATGCAACGGACACATTCTGCGGGACAAATGAAACAGAAGCCCTTCTTGGGGCATCCGGGTAAATATCTCAGCTGCGTCATTCCGGGTATTCACAATACACAATACCTTATCATATTGAGTCAAACGCTGGACAATATCCTCATAATGACTGCGATGTTTGTCAAAGCAAATATTCACACGACGCAGTTTATCACATAAATTCCAGCCTGCCGGAATAAGTTCTTCCACGTGCTTCAAACCATAAAACATGACCCGATCATTGGTTCCCCGATGATTACCCGTCAATATAGGTTGACTCGCTGTAGTGAACAGGACACTAGTTCCAAACAAGCGTTGATACGTATCCAACGCATTCACAATGGGTTGTAGATATTCACGGGGAAGTGTCTGTACTTCATCCAAAATGAGCACGCTGTTCGCTATATTATGAAGCTTCCTACAGGTAGAAGGCTTATTGCTGAACATAGATTCGAAAAGCTGGACATTAGTGGTAACAATAATCGGATAGTCCCAATTCTCGGAAGCCAGACGTTGCTGAAGTTCCAATTCAGAAGCATTCTGTTTATCTTTCCAGACTTCATCCGGATCGAAAGTCGAGTGATGTTCACACACATTCTCATCCCCGAAAATTCTTCGCAAAACGGCAGCCGTCTGCACAATGATACTGGTATATGGAATAGCAATGATTATCCGGTCCTTCCCATGTCTGACAGCATGTTTGATACTCCATAACAAAGAGGACAATGTTTTACCGCCACCCGTAGGCACTGTCAATGAATAAAGCCCTGACTGTAAGGCTGATTTTTCGCTACAGACCTGTTGGATATCTGCCCGCAACTGATTCAAGGCTGTTTCAGGAGCCTTTTCTGACAAGGATTTCAAATAGGCCTCTAACTTAGGCAGTAAATCACACAACGATGTTTTATCGTTACGCCGAAGGTAATTATCTCCGTTCATAAAGCTCTCAGTATCCAGATAATCTGCATCTACCAGACATGAAAACAAAAGACGAATAAAATGATTGAAATCGTCTGGATTCAACCTCATGGACGGAAACAAATCCTTTTCAGGAATGCTGAGTTGTGGTAATTCTATCCCACCAGGAATCTCATCGCCCATTTTCGCATCAAAATCATAACTGTCATACAGACCTGCATGATGAGAAGCTATCGGATAAGAAAGGATTGGATATAAATGTGGATATAACTTTCTAGCGACAAGCGCCCCAACGTAAGCATGAGGAGTCTTTGACGCACATTTTATATCTGTCCTGAATCCAGAAACTTTCCGGATATAGTTCTGGAAGGATTTCTGTTCTTTTCCTTTATCATGAAGCATCCCCATAACATAACCTATGTTTCCACAACCGAAAACGCTTGCAAATCTTTTTGCCAATATAGCTACTCCATGTTGATGTTCTTCGTTGGACTGAAAAATCCAAGAGTCAGGATTGTTAAAATCCAATTGTTTTAAATGAGATATGTATCGAGGCTCTTGCATAATGTAAAATTATAGATTGAAGGTACAAACACATTCTAGTCCCTAAAGATAGATAATTATCGACAATTATTTTCTTAATCGGTATTCTTCATTGTAAAAATTGTAAAGGAAGTACCACTCAAGGCTCAAGGACATTGAAAGTAAGACGCTAATGACCTTCCAACTCAACTTCCGGATTTTTAAATTTTAGGTAATTTGTGCATAAGCCTGTGTACCGCCAACCTCTTGTCGTTCTCGACAATATCTTGAGTTAAATCCTTATCTATTCAATAATTATTCTTCATTTTCAAGGATTGTTTTTATACCTTTCAACTGCTCTATAAAGTTATAGAAACCATAGTTATACTGGGCACATTCTTCTATTTCCTTCGGTTTCTTCAGGTTCTTCAGAATCGTATTATACGTTTTTTGTGCCCCTGCCGAGTTCTTGTTTCCATTCGGCAATGGAATTATTTTGTTACTACTCAACTTTTGGTTAAGCAATGTAATACAACCTGTAGTTTTACACCTTTTATTATCATTATAATAGATAGGAAGCAACCAACATTCTATTTCACTGATGCAAATTGGCGAAAACGGAGCATACCCACCCACTCAGAACGGCATAATCCACCCACAATTA
>OHQR01001324.1_pt1 | contig 13112 bp, 8 predicted proteins | sample 1578191 | NCBI WGS metagenome assembly OHQR01 (sample SAMEA3879577, study PRJEB24766) | human gut metagenome | biome: human-associated habitat; feature: feces | place: USA | collected 1985/1987 | reverse complement strand
CCAGGTGGATGCTTTATAAGCTAAGATATAAAATAGTGGATATAATGAGGGAAGCATCACAGGCTGGGCACACGGCCGGGATCCGTGGTGTTTCCCTGTTTTTATTTATAAAGCTGAAGTAAATTTTATGTTACAAAGATTATACGCAGAGGCCTTTCTGCATTGATTTATTAGATGTTTCATGATAAAATTTTGTTAGGTGCACGGACAGGAGGAGTGTGCCTTTGGAAAGATTTAGAAATCTTAGCGCCATGACCCCTGGGCTTTGGCTTTCAGGGATAACGAGGTTGAAGGTTATCGAATATTCGGCGGATGCCTTCACGCAGAGTCTGGATGCGCACATGATATCCAAATATGGGGGTAACTCCAAAACAAAGAATCATGACCGGACACCCATAGCTGTTATGTATGGTGGCTTCACCTTTTTTAAGTGCGCCATATTATAATATTATCAGTATACAGCGTGGTTATAAGCCGAAAGGAGATTAATTTAATATGTGTGGAATCATAGGATATGTAGGAAAGAAACCAGCCAAGGACATTCTTATTGACGGACTGGCAAAGCTCGAGTACAGGGGATATGACAGTGCGGGAATAGCACTGCTTAATGATGATGATACACTGACGATCAAGAAGAAAGCCGGCAGAGTGGAAGACCTCAGGGAGATGTGCAGCGACGACAGTCCTGTGTACAGATCAACCTGTGGAATAGGCCATACGAGATGGGCTACTCACGGCGGAGTTACGGATGTGAATGCACATCCACATAGGTGCGGAGATGTGGCACTTATACATAATGGAATTATAGAGAACTATAACGACATTGTGAGAGAATACGGACTGGCCGACAGGCTGGTATCCGAGACGGACACAGAGGTAGTAGCAGCACTTCTGGACACACTGTACGATGGCAATCCCATCGAGACTATCAGAAAGGCTGTTAAGGCTATAGCCGGTTCATTTGCACTCTGCATTATGTTTGCAGACAGACCGGGCAAGATATACGCAGTGAGAAATGTAAGTCCGATGATCGCTTCATACACAGATGAGGGATCGATCATTGCATCAGACCTCACAGCGATAATATCATTTTCAAAGGAATACTTTGTTGTGCCGGAGTATCATATACTGACACTCTCAAGCACAGGCATCAAAGTAGAAGACATGAAGGGGAACATGGTAGAGCCGGAGATGCTCAAGATAACATGGGACATAACGGCAGCTCAGAAGGGTGGATATCCGCACTTTATGCTGAAGGAGATCTATGAGCAGCCAGAGGCACTGAGAAACACGATAACTCCTCGTATAGTGAATGAGCTTCCTGATTTCACAGAGGATGGCATCGATGATGAGGTGTTTAAGAATCTTGAGAACATCACAGTGGTTGCATGCGGAACAGCTATGCACGCCGGAATAGTCGGCAAGGCCATGATTGAGAAGGAGTTAAAGATTCCTGTTAATGTTGAGATAGCATCAGAATTCAGATACAAGGAACCACTCATAAATGAAAAGACTCTCGTAATAGTTACATCACAGTCAGGAGAGACTATTGACACACTCGAGGCACTCAGACTTGCCAAGAGATGTGGATCAAAGGTTCTGTCCATAGTCAATGTAAAGGGATCGACCATCGCCAGAGAGAGCGATTACGTCCTTTATACACATGCCGGTCCTGAGATCGCAGTTGCAAGTACCAAGGCATATTCGGTACAGATGGCTGCAATGTATCTCATTGGATGCAGACTTGGCTATGTCAAGGGTATATACTCTGAGGACAGGGCAAAGGCATTCATCAGACAGCTTCAGGGCGTTATCCCGGTGATAGAGGAGACACTCAAGCAGGCAGATGAAGTAAAGACAGTTGCAAACTATATAAAGATGGCTCCGGATGCATTCTTCATAGGAAGAGGACTGGATTATACACTGTCACTGGAAGGTGCACTGAAGCTGAAAGAGATTTCTTATGTTCACGCTGAGGCTTATGCGGCAGGGGAGTTAAAACATGGAACGATAGCACTCATAACTGAGAACGTTCCGGTCATAGCTTTGGCTACACAGGAATCTGTATACGGAAAGATGATTTCCAATATACGCGAGGTTAAGGCAAGAGGCGCATACGTCATTCTTGTCAGCATGGATGAAGAGTACAATGATAAAGATGTATGTGACAAACACATATCCATACCAAAGCAGGATGGATTGTTCACGGTATTTTCGGCTGCTGTCATCCTGCAGCTTATAGCGTATTACACGTCCGATGCAAAGGGGTTGGACGTAGATAAGCCACGTAATCTGGCAAAGTCAGTTACAGTAGAATAATTGACTCCGGGACTTACATGGATATCGTGCGATAAATATCGGAGGGTTTTATATGAGTGATAAGATGTATTTGTGTGATGAGTACAAATTGTACTTTAAGATTGAAGACGATGTAGAGGTTCTTCACAATGAGGTAGAGCTGTACAATGCTCAGTTTGTGGGCAATAATGCGTTCTGCCATGAGGAATATATAGATGGTCAGAGAGCTCTGACATATTCTATTCCAGCCATGACTACCATGAATCAGTTCCTTGAGAAGAAGATACACAAGGATGAGCTGGTTGATCTGATATTCAGTATTGCAGATCAGCTCATGTATCTCAAGGCGAATGATCTGTCCATTGGAAAGGTTATACTGAATAAGGGATATATGTATATAGACTTCCAGAATATGGCTGTTCAGCTCATATTCCTGCCTATAGATAAGCCTATGGACAGATGTAATATGGAGAAGTTTATAAGGGATCTTATGGGCAATATGAAGTTTGCGAATAAGAAGGCATCCGATGCCGGATATGAGCTTATCAAATACTTTGATCACAATCCTACATTTTATCTGTCAGAATTTTATAAGTTTATAACAGACCTGAAGAATGACAATATAGCACATCCTGAGGATGAGCAGGAGCTTATGAAGTCAGCGGGAGTCAGCCCGGTCAATGTGGCTAAGGTAGAGGTTCCTGAGACTCCTCATGTTACAACTTCTTCATTCAAGCTTGCAAAGGAAGTTAAGGATTTCTCATCAAATGATATTGGATTTGATGACAACGATGACGGTTCGACAACAGTTCTCACAGCCAACAACCGTGGCAAGAGCGGCCCTGTCATCATAAGAACCAGAACAGGTGAGAGGATAAGGATTGACAAGCCGATATTCTGTATCGGTAAGTCTACACAGGGAGTTGACTATCAGGTAACTGACAACAATTCAGTCAGCCGCCGCCATGCTTACATTATCAATGTCAACGGCGTGTACTATCTGAGAGATAACAAGTCGACCAACCACACTTACCTTGGTGGCAAGATCATAAGCAGCGGAACGGATATGATGCTCATAGATGGTATCAGATTCAAGCTTGCGAACGAGGAGTTCACCTTCAAGGAGAAATAAAATAGTATATTATACTGGATAAGGAGACTTGTTTATTATTATAATGAGTCTCCTTATTTTATAATAAATCCCCTGCATAGGCGCGCCGGAGTACATGTGGGTAAAGGGGTAATATAAATAGAATGTGAAAAAAGGGGGAGTATCAAAGATTATGAAAAGAAAAGGAAGCTTATCGGGAAGGACACTGTGTAAAAAAGCAGCAACAGTGGTAATGTGTGCAGTGCTGATGCTGACGGCAGGTATTCAGACGACAGGTATTCAGACTGTTAAGGCCAGTACCCTTGACCAGCAGATAGAAGAGGCTCAGAGTGGGTTGGAACAGGTGAAGAAAGATCAGAGTGAAGTGATGACCGTATATGATCAGGGCTCTATAGGTTTTGTAGACTGGATGCTTGCGAAAAGCAACCTGACAACAAAACAGAAATATGATCTGAATCGGGCCAAGACTGTCCTGCAGGAGGCATGTGAGGAAGATTTCTCCAAGTGGGCGGGAGGAAATAATACAGGTCTTCCGGAATCGAGAAATAACAAGGTTGTTGTTACCGGAGATAAGAAAGACGCCATATCGCTTGAAAACACAAAGGCGACATTTGCGGTATTGAATAAAATTAATTCGTTAAGGGACACAGACGAAAACTATGTCGGGGCAATGAAGAGGAATGCGGCTAAGACTAATTTCTATTTTATGGCGGTGGCACAGTCAGGCGCGGACAGAGGTGCAGGACTCACAAATCATTCACTTCTTCAGGTGTCATGTGAGAATCTGGCGTTTGGATATACTGATCCGGCGGCAGGATGGAACAGTGAGAAGGCATCTTTTAACAAGATAAGGGATGAGCTGGGATATTCATCCATAACTTCGCAGAGTCAGCTTACAGCTGTTGAACAAAAGGCGGATTCGGAGGGAGTCACGGTTGGACATTATACCAATATGTTCTGGGCAGCAGATCAGGTGATGGGAGTCGGATTCACACTCTATGGCAGGTATGGCAATACTTCATGCTTCAATGCAAGCAAGCTTTCAAACTATACTAGCAAATATGAGGTGTACACAATAGCTGAATTTGAGAAGCTGTTTGATGAATATTATGAGACTGTAGATCCGGAGAAGTGGCAGAAAAAGGTGGATGCAGCGCAGGCCAAGCTGGATAAGCTGCTTGGACAGCGGTATGATGCATGCACGGAGCATGTGTATGGTGAAGGTGTGAAAAAAGAGGCCACATGTACAGAGACAGGTGGAACAGTATACACATGCGCTAAATGTGGCTACAAAAAGATAGAGGATGAGGTTCCGGCTCTTGGGCATAGCTTTACAGATGGCGTATGTACGAGATGTAAAGTAACAGGACCAAAGACGATGTACGTGTACTGGAGATTATAGCAGACCCGTCTATTATTTCGTATACCCCTTCGTCTAACTATGCTGGAACATTCCATATGAATAAGATAGGTGAGACGACGGTTACTGTATATCCGGTCGTGAATCCGGATATGAAGAGGGTAATCACTGTGTCGGTAACAGATGTGGGTGGTCATGACTATGTAATAAGTCAGGCAGAACCGGGATCTGGAGAGACAGAAAAAATTTGTTCAAAGTGCGGGACGACAAAAACGGTGACAATCCCGACGGCGATAACACGTACTGTATGGTGGAGTGATAGTAATGGATATTACAAGCCTGCTGATGTGGAAGTAGGTGATGAGATCAATCTGGAAGTAGATTATGCACCAACGAAGGTCGACAACTCTGAGTTTATAGTTACATCATCGGATGAAGGTATTGTAAAAGTGAGTGATCCGGAATCTTCTTATAGAAGATATGATGCTAAGCTTACAGCGGTCGGAACAGGTGATGTAACCATAAGAATAGTTCATAAATATGACAGCTCAATTTGTCAGGAATACACGTTCAATGTGGCAGATCAGGGGGGACATGAGTATGTCATATCAGAGGCAGATGAGGGTGAAAGCCAGACAGTAGAGACGTGTTCAAAGTGCGGATATGAGAAGATCGTGTCACTTCCTACCAGTATCAGATATGTGTATTGGCAGGAGAAGGACAGCGATAACAGGACTACTTCACCAAGTGAGTATGAAATTGGAGCGGAACTGAGTATAAATATAATGGATTGGCCAACGAGAGCGGACATACATGAGTATGCGGTTACATCGTCGGATGAGACTGTTGTAAAGGTGAATGAAGTGTCTAGGACTGCGGCATCACTTTCTGCAATCGGCAACGGCGTTGTAACGATTACGGTTGCCAGTAAATATAATCCGTGGGTGAAGGCTGAGTATGAACTTGATATAACAGAGATAGGCGGACATTCATACACTGCGGAAATAGTAAATGATGAAACTCTTGCACAGGCTGCGACCTGTACAACTGCTGCGAAATATTATTATTCCTGTGATAACTGTGGAAGAGTGAATCGCAAAAAGACATTTATACACGGGGATAGCCTGGGGCATGATTACGCCCCAAAGTATGAGTGGTCAGCAAATGGCAACACTTGCAAGCTGGTTCTCACCTGTACCAGAGATTCGAGTCATGTGATCAGTGAACCGATGACTGTAACAAGCAAGATAACGCAGGCATCCTGCGAGAACGATGGTGCAAAGGTGTGTACAGCAAAATGCACGCTGAATGGCAAGAGTTATCAGAGTACCAAGAAGATAGCCATTGGTGCATTGGGACATAGATGGGATTCAGGCGTGGTTAAGAAAAAAGCTTTGTGTGCAGCAGAAGGTCTGATCAGATACACATGTGAGCGATGCCAAAAGACAAAGGATGAGAAGACAGAGCCACTCGGACATACCCAGGGAAAGGCTGTGTATGAGAATGTAAATCTGGCTACATGTCAGGCTGAAGGCAGCCGAGACAAGGTTATATACTGCACCGTGTGCAAGGCAGAACTCAGCAGGACTACTGAGATTCTTCCAAAGACAGACCATGATAGAACGCTTGTAGGAGAGAAGAAAGCTACCTGTATGGGCGGCGGATATACAGGAGATGTTGTCTGCAGCATGTGTGGTGAGGTTTTTGAAACCGGTACAGCAACAGACCCAGTCGATCACAGCTACACAGCAAAGAAAACAACTGCACGATATCTGAAGAAGGCAGCAGATTATGATTCTCCGGCAGAGTATTACTATGCATGTGTATACTGTGGAGAAAAGGGTGAGACTAGCTATGCGTATGGCTCAAAGCTCACGCGTAAGAGCATATCGTCAGCAAAGGTTACACTTAACAAGACAGAATATACATATGATGGTAATTCGAAGAAGCCGGCTGTAACAGTAAAGCTTGGCGACAAAACGCTGGAGAAGGATACAGATTATACGGTTTCATACAATAAGAACAAAGCAGCCGGAACAGCAGAGGCTGTAATTATAGGCGCTGGCACATATCAGGGACAGAAGACGATCAATTTTACGATCAAAAAGGCGCCGAACAGCATAACGCTGAAAAAGCGCAGCTACAGAATAGAGATGTCAACCAGCTCGAAGAGAATATCTATTTCACAGAGCGTGAGCGCACGTGCCGGAAAGCTCAGCTACAGCTCGGATAACAAAGCTGTAAAGGTAGACTCTGCTGGAACAATAACGATCGCAGCCCGGTATATAGGCAAGGCAAACATCACCGTATATGCTGGAGATTCGAATCATGTGAAGGTGAAGAAGATAATACCTGTTACTGTCAGCCCGAAGATACCAGGTATAAGCCAGATAAAGAGCCCATCGGCTAAGTCTGTAAGATTAAAGTGGGGAAAGATAAGCTGCGCAGATGGCTATCAGATCCAGTATTCAACAACATCAAACTTTAAAAAGGGTACATATGCATTCACGGTGTTAAGCGGTGGAAGCAAGACGACTGCGAGTCTTGGAGCAAAGCAGCGGATTAAAGGCGGAAAAACATATTATGTAAGGGTTAGAAGCTTTTCGAACAAGTTTGGCGCAAGATGCTACTCAGCATGGAGCAAGACAAAGTCAGTCAGGGTGAGAAAGTAGCCGGAGATAACATATATATAAAGCTCAGCCTGTGTGATGGATTCAGTAGAAATCACACAGGCTGAGCTTTTCTTAATGTATATTCTTAAGACACATTCTTAATGTATATAGTTACTCGGCGGTCTCGCCACCCGAGGAGATATCGCCTTCGTCTGAACTGTCCTCGCTTGAGCTGTCAGAGCTGTCAGAGCCTGAGCTCTGCTGGGAACCCTCTATTGCAAGCATGGATGCATCAACCTTGGACAGCCCCGCCGGGTCAGCACAGTAATAGTCGCCGTCATCGGTTATCTTCACAGAGACCACAACAGGACTGCGGTAATCCATGTCTGCGGCTTTATTCTGAAGGATATCCGACACGCCCTGGGCAAATTCTTTCTCGTAATCTTCCTTTGTGGTGTTGTTGAAATCGCCGGCGCTGATCTTCTTGTTATAGTCATCGATATATGCGAACACATCGTCAAATGCCTGATTGAGAATGTCCATAGGATATACGGTCACGTCCACATAGTAGTCGCTTCCGCTCTTATAGGCTCTTGACACCTCGTATTTGGCCTTGGAGTAGATGACCTTTGCGGTCTCGTCAAATATAGCATCCACCTCGTCTGTCTCTGCGTTGTTCAGTGAGTAATGATTGATGAGCTGGCCGGCCAGATAATCTATGCTGTCGCTGTACATGGCTGAGGCGTCCTCCTCGGAGCCGTCGTTGTCCTTCACGTATCCGTCAAAGCTTCCTTTGTAGTTGACGTCGAGAATGTTCTGCATGTATGTCTGATAGGTGGTCTTCTTGCGGTGAAGACAGCCTGTGAGTGATGTCATCACGAGGGTTGCCGCGAGACCTAATATGACAAGTTTTGAATGGTGTTTCATCTATATGATCCTCCGTAAAATTTAAATTCAATGAGCAGTTACAATATAGCATAAAAAAAGTGGTTTGTAATCATAAAAGGTAAAAATACTTTGCTTACAGAATTATGTGTGCTATAATTACGGAGTATCTACAATAGGATTAGTTTTTCGGAGGTAAGGTCATGGCAAAACAGGTAGAAGATGTTGTAACTGACGATAGAGTAGAATCACTGAAGACAGTGAAGTTTGGTGGATATGATAAGGCATCCGTTGATTACTATATTGATGAACTTAAGGAAAAGCACAATAAAGAAGTAGAGGAGCTTAAGGCGAACGTCAACAAGCTCAGCGAGGCTGTTCTGAGTCTCAAGACCATGAGAGAGGTCAATATGACAGAGTCTTCCAAGACCATAGAGACTCTCAAGAAGACCAATTCAGAGCAGGAGAGCGAGATAGAGTCACTCAAGGAGCAGATCAATGCATACAAGCAGAGAGAGCTTGAGAATGCAGGAAGATACGAGTCAATATCAAGAACACTTCTTGAGGCCCGTGAGAGCGCAGACGCACTGATCGCACAGACTGAGAAGGAGTGCACAGACAAGAAGAATACTATAACTGCAGAGCTCGAGGCATACGAGACAGATGTCAAGGAGAGATGCACAAAGCTCCAGACAGATACAGAGATACAGTGCCAGCAGATGTATGATCAGACCGAGGCAAAGTGTAACAGCATGAAGGATGAGGCATACTCAGAGGCAGAGAAGACAAGAAATAAATCTCACGCAGATGCAGAGGCTCTGTCGGCAAAGACAGATTACGAGTGCAAGGTTATGAGAGAGGAAGCTCAGAAGGATGCTGCCAATACAAGAAATGCAGCCACAGATGATGCAACCAGACTTCGCAACAATGTGAAGAAGGAGTGCGAGAGCGTAAGCAGATATATGTCAGATCTTCTGTCATCACTGGACAATGTTATTTCTGCATGTGCTTCAACAAAGGATGTTGCCGACAAGGCATTTACCGGACTGAAGAGCGAGGCAACTGCTATGGTTAGTGATGCTGAGGATGCACAGTAGTAATATATGATATATGGTAACATGAAACTTTTCTATGTGATGGGACATAGGAAAGTTTTATGTGCATTAAGGGGTAAATAATATACGGGGTGTATAATAATGGGATAAAACTGCACTTGTGCAGTGGATATATGGAGAGATATTTATGGAGATAAACAGACTTAGTGGTTATTCAGATTTTCTGGGAATAGTTGAATATCCTGCGGTTGTGTTCTGCGAGGATGGTGAAGTCCTCAGCATAAACAATGCCGCAGTTAAGATCGTGGGTTCGGATGTTGAATCCATTGCCATGGAGCCGGATAAGTTTATGGTCAGCGATGAGTTCTGGCCGACACTTGACGACAAGAAGGCTATCATATGGCACAGACTTGGACTTATAGTTAACGACAAGGACAGATATGTAGTCAGTGGATTTGTCAACCAGTTTGAATATGGTGACAAGAAGGCGTATATGGTATTGTTTGAGCTTCGATCAGACGTTACGATAGGAAGCGTGAGTCTTGAGAGGATCATAAACCATATAGGCGTTATAGCTCTGTATCTGTATAAGCCGGAGGGTGTATGGAGAACGAGATACGTATCTAAGAACATATCTGAGTATGGATATACAGATGGCAATTTCTACAGTGGGCTGGTGGGACTCAGCGACCTGCTCCCTAAGAGTGATTATGACCTTCTGATCGGACAGCTCTACAAGGTTCAGAATACCGGAGTGGATGATTTTGAGATGGAGACTAGGATCGTATCAGCTCACAGAGATATAAATAAGATGAGACTTAAGTGTCACATCGTGAGAACCACAGATGGCGACATGGATGGAATAGAGCTCCTGTTCATAAAGGACAAGGAGACAGGATACAATGAGGATCAGGCGGCGTATATATTATCTGCCATGTCTAAGATCAAGAGCTTTGTCATGGTACAGCAGTACGAGAATGGCAGACCGATCTTCAAGTATATAACCCCGAACGCCAAGCAGATGGGAATAAATGTGGATGCCATCAAGCTTGGTGACAGACTCATAGAGGATTATATCCATCCGAAGGACAGAAGCAGGGTTATGGCGAATGTCAGAAACGCCACGAAGCGCGAGGACAAGGACTACGAGGAAGAGTTCAGGATAGTCAACGACAGAGGCGAGGTTATCTGGGTGAAGTCCCAGAGCTCTGTGACACAGGCGGCTGATAACACATACACGGTTGAGTATTTTATATCTGATATTACGGACAAGAAGGCTCTTGAGAACAGTGTTGAGCGCGCTAAGAAGGAGTTCGATGACAAGCTCTCATACATTATGAAGACAAATACCCAGTCGGATGAGGAAAGGAATCAGATAGATACCGAGAAGTGGACTCTGATAACGAAGGCGTTCTCTGCACTCACAGGACTTTATACAACTATCATAGATCCTGTGGGCAAGAAGATGGTTGAGCCGGCCGGCCCTCAGAAGCATATGGGTTATTTCTATGATATGTTTGAGAAGCCTCAGTATAAGCAGATATATATGAAGCTCAATGAGGTAGTTCTCAGGAACAATGTTCCGGTTATGATGGAGATGGACGATGACATCACGGGAAGTATGATCTGTGGTGCACCGATCATGATAGATGGCAAGCATGTGGCAACATGGATATGCTGCTCATATGATGACGAGGATGCGAAGAAAATGGAGAGTGTATACAAGGTGCAGTGGCAGCTTGGACGCATTTTCTCCGAATACGCATTCAGCTCTCAGATCCTGGCAAAGGAGGCGATCCGTGCCAAGTCAGAGGAGGTCATAATGGAGAACAAGCTGCAGTGGCAGAAGATTCTGCTTGATGCCCTGAACACTTCAGATAAGAGCTCCCAGCAGGTTATCAATGACGTGATAGCACAGGTGGGCGAGGTCTTAAATGCTGACGTGGCAGCCCTGTATGTGAAGGACAAGCAGGGAGATCTGGATTGCCAGTATATCTGGTCCAAGAATCAGAGCATGTCTGCGGAGGAGTATGTGACAGAGTGGCAGCGCGCCAACATGAAGTTCAGATCATGGCAGAATGGTCAGGGCTCGGGCAAGCTGGTGGACAAGGGATACCTTGTGATAGATGCAAAGCATATGGATGAAGCAGCTAAGAAGATCATGTCAGGGGGTCCTGTTAAGAGCTTTACCGCAGTTCCTGTGTATGTCAATGGCAATTATGGAGCGGTATTTGTGCTGGCGAATACCTCTATCAACAAATTGTGGACCACAGAGGAGATTGAATTTGTAAAGCAGACAGGTGATGTACTCAGAAGTGCCCTTGAGAAGATAGAGAGCGATGACAGCGTTAAACGCATAAACAGTGTTCTCCTCGATACATATAACTATATTGATGAGGGTATATTTATTAGAGAAGTTGATACTGGAAGAGTGCTGTTCTCGAACAGGACTCTGAACGATATGCTTGGATATGATTTTACAGACAAGGACAGTAAGCTCCTTATAGAGAATCTCAGAGATAAGTACAAGCTCATGGGAGGTCCGGATCAGCATCTGGCTACGGACAGCAAGGAGGTCAACTGGAGAAGCTATATAAGAAGTCTCGACAAGATCATGGATTTGACTGAAGTTAGCATGAAATGGCTTGACGGCAGCAATGCATCTCTTGTAATATTAAGGGACGTGAACGAATAGAAGGGAGACTTGTGATGGCAAGCGCAGATATTGGTATAGATTTAGGTACAGCCAGTATACTGGTGTATGTGAAAGGCAAAGGAGTCGTACTCAAGGAGCCTTCAGTAGTTGCATACGACAGGGATACTAATAAGATAGTGGCTATTGGTGAAGAGGCGAGACTTATGCTTGGAAGAACTCCGGGTAATATAGTGGCCATCAGACCTCTCAGGCAGGGCGTAATCTCTGATTATACGATAACAGAGAAGATGCTCAAGTATTTCATACAGAAGGCTGTCGGAAGGAGTTATTTTGGAAGACGACCTAGGATCAGCGTATGTGTACCTTCTCAGGTTACAGAGGTTGAGAAGAAGGCAGTTGAGGATGCAACTTATGCGGCCGGTGCCAGGGATGTGTCCATAATTGAGGAGCCTGTGGCAGCAGCCATTGGCGCAGGAATAGATATATACAGACCATGTGGTAACATGATAGTTGATATTGGCGGCGGTACAACGGATATTGCGGTTATTTCACTTGGAGGAACCGTAGTAAGTACCTCAATTAAAATCGCCGGAGATGATTTTGATGAAGCAATTATAAGATATATGCGTAAGAAGCATAATCTTCTTATCGGTGAAAGAACTGCTGAGGATATTAAGATTAAGATAGGAAGTGCTTATCCTAGTGCTGAAGCAGTGTCGTTGGATATACGAGGCAGAAACCTTGTAACCGGTCTTCCGAAGACTGTTACGGTCACATCGGATGAGACGGAGGAGGCACTTCGTGAGCCTGCGTCCCAGATATGTGAAGCTGTTCATTCAGTTCTGGAGAGAACTCCTCCTGAGCTTGCTGCTGATATTGCAGATCGTGGTATAGTTCTGACTGGTGGTGGTGCGCTGCTCCACGGACTTGAGGAGCTGCTTGAGGAGAAGACAGGAATAACCACCATGACAGCGGAGGATCCACTCAGAGCGGTGGCCATTGGTACAGGAAAGTACATCGAGCTTCTCAGCGAGAAGAACAATTAAGACAGGAGCTGAGGACTCAGTCTTCAGAGGAGAGAAAACTTGGTAAGAGAAGGTTACGTAGAGAAAGTTATATATAAGAATGAAGACAA
>OHQR01001318.1_pt1 | contig 13142 bp, 13 predicted proteins | sample 1578191 | NCBI WGS metagenome assembly OHQR01 (sample SAMEA3879577, study PRJEB24766) | human gut metagenome | biome: human-associated habitat; feature: feces | place: USA | collected 1985/1987 | reverse complement strand
CCCCCCCCCGCAATTGCGCTCTAGAGTTCATTTTTAACATCTTTCTCTCCTTTTACTTTTCATTATTTAGTATACTACATACTGGCACCACCGTCAATTTATTAATTTCTACGTATCAATATCGGGACGTATTCTTATTGGTGTATAAACCAAAACATCTTTACATTCCCCGTCCAAACAAAAAGTACCTCAATTTCTTGAGGTACTTTTTATATTTTATTAAAACTACATATCTTTCAAGAAAGATTCATAATTTCTTGCCAGCAAGTGTGTTTTTACTTGGTTGATTAAATCAAGCGCTACACCAACCATAATGATTAGTGATGTTGCACCGATCCCCTGCAAGGTTTCAATACGAGTCAAGTAACTTGCAAATGACGGAATCAACGCTACAATACCTAAACCCATAGCCCCGATAAATGTTGTTTTTGACAAAATTTTATCCAAAGCTTCTGCAGTTGGTTTGCCAGGTTTAATACCCGGAATTGATGATCCGTATTTTTTAAGGTTATCAGCAATATCTTTTGGCTGCATATTTGGCATAATTGAAGCGTAAAAGAATGTTAACGCTATGATTAAACCAACATACAAAAGATAATACCATATTCCATCCGGACTCAACCAGTGGTTAAGTGACATTACAAAGTTTTTGACAGCCATAGACTTGAAGTTCGCCTGACCGACAAGCGCTAAGATTGTTGATGGGAATAACAAGATTGCAATGGCAAAGATAATAGGCATAACTCCGCCCGGATTTAACTTGAACGGAATAAATGAATTCATACCGCCATATACCTTGTTACCAATTTGTCTTTTCGGATTTACGATAATAACTTTTCTCACAGCTTCCTGCATAATTACAATAAGAACCATAGCCAAGAAAAAGATTGCTAATAAAGTTATCAATCCAAGCTTCATTCTATCACTTTGTGCAACCAATTGTAAAGTACGGCTTGCATAAATAGGAATACCTGCAAGAATACCGCCGAAGATAACAAGCGAACCGCCATTACCAATTCCGTTTTCGGTAATCAATTCAGAAATCCACATAACAAGTACAGCACCTGCTGTTAACACACATATTGAACTTGCATAGAACGCAATCGGGTTAACCGATGAAATAATTGCGCCCGGTAAATGATGCAAGTACAACATGAAAATAAATGATTGGAAAACCGCCAGAACAACAGTAAAAATTCTGGTGTACTGAGACAATTTTCTTCTACCAGCCTCGCCCTCTTCTTTCTGTAATTTTTCCAATGAAGGAATTACAACAGAAACAAGCTGAACGATAATTGAAGATGTGATAAACGGTCCGATACCTAAAGCTAAGATAGAAACCTTACCTAAAGCACCCCCGGTAAACAAGTCCAAAAATCCGATAATATTGTTACCCTGTGCGATATTTGAGAAAACCTGGTTATTAATACCGAACAAAGGCATCTGTACTCCGAATCTCCAAACTGCAATCATCAGGAACGTGAAAAGAATCTTCTTTTTTAATCCGGAAGCATTCCACATTGACATCAAATCTTCAGTTGTAGGCATTTTTACACCTTGTGCCATTATACTAACTCAACCTTTCCGCCGGCAGCTTCAATTTTTTCTTTTGCTGATGGTGTTACATAAGAAGCTTTTACAGTAACAGCTGACTTGATTTCTCCGTTACCCAAAACTCTTAAACCAACACATGTAGGGTGAATGGTCAATACTTCTCTCAATGATTCCAATGAAATTTCTTTCAAACCTAAATCATCAAGTCTGCCAACATTGATTTGAGCATAGTTAAGTTTGCTATAAACTTGGAAGCCTTTCAATTTCGGCAATCTTCTGTAAGCCGGCATTTGACCGCCCTCAAAACCTCTTTTACTTGAGTTACCTGATCTTTGACCTTCACCGTTATGACCGCGGCAAGAAGTTTTGCCATGACCTGATGAACGTCCGCGTCCTACTCTTTTTGATTTAGATGTAGAACCCTGAGCAGGTTTTAAATCTTCTAATGTTATATTTGACATATTATTTTCCTCTTTCTTTGTACTTTATAATAAATAATAATAGACGGGCAACTATTTAACAATCTCTAACAGGTGAGATACTTTGTTAACCATACCCATAATTGTAGCACTTGCTGCGTGTTCAACAACTTGATCTTTTTTAGAAAGACCTAAGCCTTTTACAACTCTGCGCTGATGTTCTGATGAACCGATTAAACTTCTAACAAGTTTAATTTTAATCATTTCGTTTTTATTATCTGCCATAATTTTATTTCCTTATAAATTTAATAATTACCTAATTAGTTTAAAAGTTCAGCCATTGTTAAGCCGCGTTTTTTAGCTACTTCATTAAACGGAGTCAATGATTTCAATGCTTCGATTGTAGCATTAGCAGCGTTTAGAGGTGATTTTGAACCTAAAGATTTTGAAAGAATATTTTCAATACCAGCAAGTTCTAATACTGAACGAACAGCACCACCTGCAATAATACCGGTACCTTCAGAAGCCGGTCTTAACATAACAGCACCTGCTCCTGATCTTCCTGTGATAGGGTGAGGAATAGTTGTTTTGAAAATAGGTACTGTAATAACATTTTTTCTACCGTCAGCGATAGCTTTTTGAATAGCAATAATAACTTCAGAAGCTTTAGCACAACCAATACCAACTTGACCTTTTTGGTTACCTACGATAACGATTGCACGGAAACTCAATTTTTTACCACCTTTTACAACTTTTGTAACACGGCTGATCTGAACAACTCTTTCAGTCCATTCAGATTGAGGTTTTTCTTCTGTAGTTTCGATTTTTTGTTTTCTTCCGCGGCCTTTTCTGCCTCTAGAAGGTTTTTCTTCAGCAGCAGCTTCTGTTGAAACTTCTTCAGTTTTAACTTCTTCAACTGCAGCTTCAGTTACGTTTAATTCTTCGTTGTTTTCCATTGATTTTTACCTTTCTTGTAATTTTACTTTTAAAGTTTAATAATGATTTATTTCAGGTTTTGGGTTTCCTGACATTTGCGAATACGCCAAAACACAAGCTATTTAAAGCTATTTTGAAATCGTATTCGAACTTTTACTTCTGACAGGTCTAAATGTACTACAAATAAAGTCTTTCGTCAAGGGTTATGTGAAGATTTGGTTAGAAAAACTTCACATAAAATAAGTCTTATAAAGAATCTTATAAAATTATCCCATTTCTGTTTTTATGCTAATATAATGAAAAAAGAGGGATTTATTATGGGACAAACTTTAGTAGAAAAAATTATATCAAATCATGCAGGAAAAACTGTAAAAGCAGGAGAACTTGTTATTGCAAAAGTTGATGTATGCGCAGTTCAAGACGGCACAGGACCTTTAACCGTACAAGAATTCAAAAAACTTGGCAAAGATAAATTGAATAACCCTGAGCGTACAATTCTGTTTATTGATCACGCTTCCCCAAGCCCTAAAAAAGAATTATCTAATATGCACACCGTGTTAAGAGATTTTTCACGAGATTATGGCGCAGTTTTATCAGAAGTTGGTTCAGGTGTCTGCCACCAAAGACTTGTAGAAACTTTTGTTAACCCCGCTGAAACCTTAGTCGGAGCAGATTCTCATACCTGTACATCAGGCGCGCTAGGTGCTTTTGCAACAGGCATGGGCTCAACCGATGTTGCAGTGGCTATGGCTTTAGGTAAAACATGGCTAAAAGTTCCGCAAACCTTCAAAATCGTAGTAAACGGAAAATTCAAAGAAGGAATTTGTTCAAAAGACTTAATGTTACACCTTATCGGAATGATTGGAGCAGATGGGGCAACTTATAAAGCTCTGGAATTTACCGGAGAAACTATTGATAATATGTGTATGGCAGAACGTTTTACACTTGCAAATATGGCAGTAGAAGCCGGCGCGAAATGCGGTTTATTTGTACCTGATGATAAAACTAAAGAATATTTAATTTCTCGCGGCAGAGGAGATAAATATCAAAAAATCACACCTGACAGTGATGCAATTTATGAAAGAGTTATTGAAATTGATGCTTCAACAATTGACCATACGGTTTCTTGCCCACACACAGTTGACAATACAAAACTTGCAAAAGAATTAAACAACATAAAAGTTCAGCAAGTATATGTCGGAACCTGTACAAACGGACGTATTGAAGATATGAGAACAGTTGCATCAATCCTTAAAGGTAAAAAAGTTCATAAAGATGTTAGAATGTTGATTTGTCCGGCATCTCGTGATGTTTATAAACAAGCATTGCAAGAAGGATTGCTTGAAGTATTTATAGATTCAAATGCAACAATTCTGCCACCGGGCTGCGGTCCTTGCGTAGGAATCCATGCCGGAATTTTAGCAGATGACGAAGTATGCTTAACAACTCAAAACAGAAACTTCCAAGGACGTTTGGGCAACACAAAAGGCTTTATTTATCTTGCAAGTCCGTACGTTGCAGCGTGTTCAGCTATAAAAGGTTACATCTGCGATAAAGTCTAAAACTGCAGGAATACAAAATCTTAGATTAACGCCGAATTTATTAAAATAAATTCGGCGTTTTCTTTCTCTCTTAATGCTGTTTATAGACATTTCTTGTATAGGATTCAATATACGGAGTGTCTATTTCAAAAACATGTATTCTGCCAGGTCCTAAATCCACTGCAACCTGACCTTGAGAAACCTGGAATTTACTATCTTCACCATAAGATGGCAATAGGTTAACAAGTTTTTGGTTCGCTTTCAAACTTGGAACTTCAACATTACAAGCGACACGTCTGTTTACATTTTTGTTAGCCAGAACAAGAAGTGTTCTTCCCTGCCTGTGACGGGCAAATGCTATAACTTGATCCTGCTTATCTTTTTTCTTATTTAGAATTACATAAGAACCGCGTTTTAATATATTTGCATATTTATCTCTAAATTTAAAGGTTTCAGTCATAAATTGACCGATTTTTGGTTCATCTCCGCCCGGTTTTCTGGACAGATTGAAGATATCCAATTTACCTTGGTGAACAGTCATTTCATGATTATCGGTTCTGGTTGCGGTTGAATATTGATCTCGATAGTTATAATCATACTTATCACCAGACTGGAAACCGTCTACATAATACGGGTTGAGCATAGGTAATGTAGCTTGAAGTCCTGAAGTCAGATTACAATAAACTTCCCCGCCGTGAAACATTGGCGAAATATCATCGTGAGTTGCAAAAGAACCAATTAAAGATTTACCTCTTTCAACCCTGTATGACATATTTAAGTTGTCAAGCACATAATCGTGCAACTGAGCAGCCGTCGTCCATTCGTGGAATATGTGATACTGCCCGTAATACGCATCAAACCCGGCACGAAGAGAATCTTCCGGTCTATCATAAGGCATATTAGCCTGAGGAGATGCATCTTCGTAAGTATAAGATTCGGCAAGCCAAGCAAATTCAGGGTCACGCTTGTGAGAATAAGGGATAATTATATCCCAAAACTCAACAGGCTTTGCTCTGGCTACGTCTGCTCTTATACCATCAACTCCTGCATCTATCATCATATCAACAAACTTTCTGTGATATTCCAATAATTCAGGATTTAATGTACGTTTACCTTCATCTTCCCAAGGTTCAAACATTCTGATATCATACCAGCCCTGAGGAGTTTTGGCTAACCCGTTACGCTCATGAGCCATCAAGCCCGGTTTTTCGTTATATAAATCGTAAGAAGCACAACTTGGCATATCAACCATAACCCTTATTCCACGGTTATGACAAGCATCAACAAAAGCCTTAAACTGTTCTTTATCAGAGCGGGGATCTTTTTTATCAACCAGCATAGGGTCAATCTTCAAAAGATCAGCCGGAGCATAAACAGAGCCGGCAGTTCCCATAGCATTTTGAACACCAGGAGGGTTTATCGGCAGCACGTGTAAGGTATTAAAGCCTTCTGCCTTAACTTGATCAAGCCTGTCAATTGCATTTAAGAAGGTTCCGTGAGCCTCATTACCATCTATATATTCATTATTATTAGAATCTTTTGCGTTAAATGTACGCGGAATTATTGCCAAAATTTTGGCACTGTTTGTTAAAAACATTGTTCTTAAATCATTTTTATACGGTTTTACAGGCTCTTTAACCGTTGAAACTTTAGTCACGGCTGCAGAATTTATCCTTGCAGCATTTTCTAAATATTGCGAAATCAAATTGGAAGCAGTCGCAGATACTGCTGGAGCTGTTGGTTGTTGAACATTTTGCTGAGGAGCCTTTGGCATAGTAGCATTTATTCTTTGAGCTATTAAATTACCGGAAACATTCATCATTATTGACTAACCTCCTTGACTGGCTTCGGTTTTTTCATATGACCGAAGAAGAATTGAGAAAGCAATGTAACTCCGACAAGCCCTGCACCCAATTTACCAAACATACTAAACCACTTATGGCTATTAAATAATTGATTAAAATGTTTCATAGCCATTTCTGACGGCGCACTACCCATCAATAAGAACTTTAACTCTGAAGAGGCATCTATCCGGTTACCATTCACAAGGAAGTTTGGTTTTGCAAAGTTATAATCTCCGCCCAATGTATCACAAACATTCCATCTATATTTTATGAAGTCTTCAGCAAAAGCAGCACTTTTTATTTTTTCATAAGTATCCGGATGAATATGACCGCCAAACATAAGTTTCATAACATTTTCAAAATGGAATCTGTCATTTGACAATTCAATAAGTTCTGTGGCTTCCTTTTTACCAAAATAATTGTTTATAACCTTGCCTGCTGCCGTTTGAATCTGAGAATAATCACTTCTGTTAGGTTCCGGATTACGCTGCTGCCAGAATTTTGTAGCAAAATCCGAGTTATGACCTTCCAAAAGCGTCTGTTTCGCAAGTTCAACTACTTCTTCTTTTATTTCTCTTGGCATTTGAGAATTTAATACATAATCTACGTTTTCAACATTTGCAATACGATAATACATATCTGCAAGATTTAAGAATCTATAGAACGAACTTTGCACCCCTTTAATTCGATCTGATATAAAGTCATACATCAGTGCTTTTGTTGAAGTTTTATTGGCATCACCAAATCCGACAAGAGCTTCAACAGTTTTACTCATGCCTGCGTTATTCAATACACCGGCAATTTCATCAAAAGTGGCTTTTACATTTGCTTTATACGTATTAGAGCTTTCACTTTGAGTCATATCAATAGCTGCAATACGGCTATGGAACGAAGATATAGCCTGTTCCATCGTTTCAATAAATTTGCCGTAGGTTTCTTTATTTGCCGTAATACCTTCCATTTTATTTCTTAAAATTTTTGCAGCAAGTTCACCATCTAATCTTGCACTCTTAATCTCTTCAGGTGTGAACTTCATAGCCTTAAACATCACTTCATTAACCTGATTCCAGGAATTAGCAAGACCGGTTTCCGGCGCTTGGGCAACCTTCAGATATGCAAATCTGTCAAGAATAGAATTTTGTGCCTTAAATTTATTAAATGAACTTGAGAAGCCTTTCAAAACATTAGCCAAATCCTTGGTTAGAACTGCTGCCGGACGCTGTTTAAAGGTTTCAACAAGAGCCGAATCCGCCTGGATACCACCGGAGTGAACTAACTTCATTTTCAAGAAATTCAATTTTTTAACAGCAGCACTATCCGGATTTTCCTGAATAAACCTGCCAATCCTTTCATCTAATAAATCCTGAATAACTTTAGTATGTTCAGAAAAATCTTTAAAATCACCGGATAAAAGATTTTTAGAACTAAATGCGTTACTTATCGCTTCACTATCCGGAATCAAGGTTTCCATAATTTCCGGACTCAATTTTGCCGGTTCTAAAGACTCTTTCAACAGTTTTTGAACAGAAGCAACTGATTCTTTAGAAAGTTTAAATTTATCATCTGTAGGCATAAGCCTTTGCAAGTCTTTTCTAAGGGCAGACGATACTACATAATCTAAATCTTCGGTTATATTTGCATGAATTGCATCAAATAATTCAGGTGTAATCGGTTTTCCTGCATTTTCTTCCAGAATTTTAGCCAATGCATTTTCATTTTTTGAAAAATCATACTTAGCGATTTCCTGAGTAAAGTTAGTCATAAGTTCATCAGCTTTTCTTTCGGTACGCTGATCCATATATTTAGACACTGGTTTTTCAAGTCCGTTACACAACAAAGCACTCATCAGTGGAGTTGCAAAACCTGCTGTTAACATCCACAATGTATTATTTTGAAGTGCAATTTTACGCATTTTCTCTTGAATAAAATCGCGGCGGTTTGGAATATCTTTCGGAACATTTAACCTGTCACCAATCTTATTTATTTCATCTTCGGAATACAGATCCCAAGGTATAAACTGATGATCCTGATAAAACATTTTCTTTCTGCCAAAACTGTCTTCATATTCCTGACGAACATTCACACCGTGAACAAGTTTTGCCGGAAGCTGTATAAACACTTTTGGCCAAATATCCATTGCTGCAAAAAATGTTCCAAGTCCTATAAATTCAAATATTTTTGACATCGGAGTCTGCTTTTTGGTAAACAAGTACGCAGCAATAGCAAGCCCGCCAAGCTTCATTCCTACATCATTCAATCGTCCGAGTTCATGGTCATTCGCATCACCATTAACAGCATGTATAAATGCCTTGAAATCGTATTTCATATCCTTTTTAATTTCAGATGGGATATCAAAAACAGTTGGTTTTAACAATTTGCCGTTACTAGGCAGAGGTTTGATAAATGTACGATTTGACAATTCTTTATGAACATCAAAATCTCTTACAGCTTTATCTGAATTGTACTGTTGGTTATTCGGGGCACCATATATGTATGATTGAATTAAATTTGTTGTTCTCATCTAACCCACCACACTTTCTTTATTACCATTCATAACATCTTCTGATGTAACTTTAGATGGTTTTTTAGTTATATGAATAGCATTTAAAACACCCAGTGCTGTAACTAATGCCGCTGTACCAAGCATAGCCTTGCCGGAATGCTTTGCCCATTTTGACTCAGCCCCCTCAGCTCCCTTATATAAAGCTTTAGCGCTTTGTACAAAACTCTGCCCAAAAACTTTTAAAGAATGCACAAAATCCTTCCCTTTCCAGAATTTTAAAGTTGCAACATTGAAATAATTTTCCCAAGGCTTTTGGAATGCCAACATTACCCCGGTTGCAGCCCATAAATACGAAGAGAAACTCTTAGCAAGTTTTGATTTTACAAGAACTTCTTTATAAAGAGGCTTAACCTCTTGGTCTGAGTCGTTCAAATCTTCACCAAGCCCGTTTTTCTTTGCTATTTTATCATATCGGAAGTTCAAAGCTTCTCCTTTTTTAGGATCGCCATAGAGCTGATCCCATCTAGGAAAATCAACACTTTCTCCAACCTTATGGTATTCAATACTTGTTAAATTATTATAATCATCAGGGTTTTCCTGTAATAAATAGTTCACTTTAGCATACGGAAGCTCGGTATCTATTCCTGTAGCCCACTTTATAGGTGCAGTTACAAAAGTTTTTGAAATTTCTTTAAATGCGCAGTATAAAATTACACCCATAGCCATCTTATTACCGAGTTTTGCAGCCTTAGACTGAGCAAACGGCATAAAATGTTTATTTGCAGAATTAAAAATAGACATCAATGTAAGACTGCCAATTACATACGGAACAGTTCCCATTGTTAAAAACTCATAAAAATTAGAATTCTTACTGCCCGCAAGCCCTTTAGCAGGATAAATAGTAAAAGCTTTTGTAAATTTATCCAAGCCAATCCTTGCCCTTGTTGAAAAATTGTTCTTTAACAAAGTATCTTTATCAAAGGCAGAGTCTTTCTCTTCCCCCTTGCCGGCTCCAAATCTTAAATTTTTCCCATTAAAATTATTACTAATTGGTAATATCATGATAACTCCGCATTTTATATCATTAGAATACATGTCAAGATATTTTTTTGTTATCTTGCTTTATTTATATTTACAAATTTTAACAATATTTTTATTTAAAAATATTGAAAAATACAAGTGTGAATAACCCCATTATCACACAGTACCAGCCGAAAATATTCAATGAAAATTTTGATATAAATTTCATAAAATATTTTATACACAAATAACCGACAAAACCTGACACGACAGTACCTGCAATAATAGCAGTCCAGTTATAAGCGGCAGCTTCAGCAACATCGATTTTCACAATAGGATAAACCATTGATGCTCCTAATATTATCGGAATACTTAGCAAAAAAGAATACCTTGCAGAAGTTTCTCTGTCTAACCCCATAAACAAGCCGGTAGCCATTGTCCACCCGGAACGCGAAAACCCCGGAAGTACCGCAATCCCCTGAGCCAAACCTATCAGCAAAGCTTGTTTCAAACTTACACTTTTGCCTGTAATACCTCTTTTTTTAGATAAATATTCACTGAAAAATAATACCCCGCCGGTTATTATCAGTAAACCACCCACCAGGGCAGGATGGAACACTAAATGATTAGCCATTTCATTAAACGGCAGAGCCAGTATAATAGTTACAATCGTACCTGCAATTATATACAACCCGAGTTTTGCCTGATGATTTGAAAAATCCTTGTTTTTTAAAGCTAAGAATAAGGCTTTGCATATTTCCCAAACATCTTTTCTGAAAAATATCAAAACTGCAACCAAAGTCCCCAAATGAAGCATTATATCAAGAAACACCTCTTCTGTAGACTGTTCGGCTATCGGAATATCTTTAAAAACTTTATAAAAATTAGACGTAAATACAAGGTGCGCCGAACTCGATATCGGCAAAAATTCACTCAATCCCTGAACTATCCCCATCAAAACAGATTGTATTAAATTCATCTTGTTAAATCTCTCTTTCTAAAATATTATTCGGCTTCAAAATAAGAACAGCATGAAGTCTGGGTTTCCCAAACTGTAATCTTGCTCAATTGTACAATTTTTTCCTTCAATTTTGTATAAATATATGCTGAAATCATTTCACTTGAAGGACTTTCTCCCTTAAATTCAGGCAATTCATTTAAATCTTTATGATCCAAAGTTTCCAATACAGCGTTCAATTCTTTTTTCAAAACTTTATAATCTATCAAGATATTGCTTTTATTTAAAGTTTCACCTCTGGCAAAAGCCTCAACCATCCAATTGTGACCGTGTTGATTTTCACATTCGCCATCATAATTTAGCAAATGATGAGCGGCTGAAAAAAATGCCTGTGTTTTAATTTCGTACATAAATCTATCCCCTTATATAATATCTTCTTCCTTTTTATTATCAAAAACAAAATCGCAAAGTTCACGAACAGCACCGCAGCCACCGTTTTTAGATGATATAAAATTGCAAACTTTTTGAACATTTGGAACAGCATCTGCAGGGCAAGCAGCAAGTGCAACTTTTTCCAGAATACAAATATCAGGTTCATCATCACCCATATAGGATACCTGCGAAAAATCAAAACCGTAATGCTGCATTATAGCTTCTAATATAGGAAGTTTATTTTTAACCCCCTGATAGACCTCGGTAACTCTTAAATCAGCAGCCCTTCTGTCAACAGTCCCATTATTTCTGCCGGTAATAATAGCTGTAACAAAGCCATTTTTCCCCATCTTGGCAAGCCCGTGACCGTCTTTAGCGTTAAAGGTCTTATACTCAACTCCGTTTTCATCATAAGTGATACTGCCGTCAGTCATAACCCCGTCAACATCAAAAGCCAATAACTTAATATTGCCTGCAATTTCGTTTAAATCCATTATGCAACACCTGCTCTTAACAAGTCATGAACATGAATTACCCCGACAGGAACATTATTTTCATTAACAACAGCCAAAGCTGTGATTGAAAATTTTTCCATAAGGTTAAGTGCAGAAGCGGCATAGGCATCTTCAGTAATTCGTTTTGGATCAACCGTCATAACATCTTTGACCTGAAGATTAGAGGTATCAGGGTACTTAATAACAGTTCTTCTGATATCACCATCAGTCAAAACCCCTGACAATTTACTTGAAGAATCTACAATCATCGCCATACCGAGCTTATATTCAGAAATCGTATTAATGACACCGCTGAAAGTTTCGGAATCATTTACAATCGGCATTCTGTCACCAGAAATCATCAAATCTCGAACCTTATAAGTCAACCCTTTACCCAATTTGCCTGACGGATGGAACATTAAAAAGTCTTCTTTAGTAAAGCCTTTTTTCTCCATAAGGCAAACTGCCAAAGCATCACCCATAGCAAGTGTAGCTGTTGTACTTGCGGTTGGAGCTTTACCCAAAGGACAAGCTTCTCTTTCTACAGAAATATCAAGTGCAACTTCGCTTGCTTTAGCCAAAGTTGAATTCATGTTCCCTGTCATACCGATCATTTCACAGCCAAAACGTTTAATCAACGGCAGTAGATTCATCAATTCCTGAGTTTCGCCGCTGTTTGAAATCGCTATAATAACATCATTTCTTGTAATAACACCGGAATCCCCGTGAGTACTTTCAGCCGGGTGCAGAAAATATGAAGGGGTGCCGGTAGAAGACATTGTTGCTGCAATTTTTTTACCTATCAAACCAGACTTACCCATACCGGTAACGATAACCCGTCCTTTGCAGTTGTATAAAATATCAATAGCTTTATCGAATTTTTCTCCGATATTATTTTTTAATCTTAAAATTGAATTAGCTTCAATTTCTAAAACCTCTTTTGCCAGTTCATTAATCTTACTTAAAGTCATAGACACCATATCCACCTCACTTAACTCATGACCATTATACACAAAACATACAGCAAATGAAGTATCTTTACAAAAATTTTATCAATAAGTGTAAAATTTTGCCGAGATTAATATAAAAAGGACAAAAAATGAGCAGTAATTTCAAAATCACATCAGAAAAAACTGATAAAAGAGAGATTTTAAAAAAGTTCAAGAATTATAATGACGAAATAATAGATTTGTCGGAATTGAATTTATTTGAAGCTGCAAAAACAATAATAATGATATCTACATACGGAACTTGCAAAAACAACAATAAAAAATTTCGCTATAAAGTTTCGACCCCAAATATACAAAACATATTAAAAGACATTCCACTTAATAATATGATAGAAATCATATAAGAAAAGCCGGACAGAGTGTAAGCCGCCCGGCAATCTCGTTTGAGAATAATGAAGTATAGTTTTTTAGATTCTTTGCTTTGCTCAGAA
>OHQR01001313.1_pt1 | contig 13192 bp, 17 predicted proteins | sample 1578191 | NCBI WGS metagenome assembly OHQR01 (sample SAMEA3879577, study PRJEB24766) | human gut metagenome | biome: human-associated habitat; feature: feces | place: USA | collected 1985/1987 | reverse complement strand
CGCTGCAGGCGTCACAAAACATTAATACGACATCACCGGTTGTAAGACAAACAACGAGTAGTAACCCATACAGTAATAATCCGTTTGTTAACTATAACGGGAACCGCTACAACCAGTTTTATGCGCAAAACAAACCTGTAAAAGGCGGTTATTTCGCAGGATATTATAACGGGAAACAAAATATTGTAGGCAGAAGGCTCTTTATTGAAGTTTAGGAGCTTGACCGAGGCTGGTTATCTCTGCGCCTTTTGAGTGTTTATTAATGACTACTAGTATTTCATTTTCCAACTGTTACGCTGGATATGAGCAAGGCAGGCTGTTGCGTAGGAATTATTTTTACAATAGGTTTCAAGTGTAGCATCCGGGGTTTCAGCCCCGCCGGTATTACAGTTAATACCTGTCACAATTTTGCCTTTTTTGGTTATCCTGAATGCGAAATAGTCTCTGCCTAAGATATTTGGTTTGTCTTTTCCATTCACATCAACCCAGAATATACCGTAACAAGTGTCTCCTTCTTGTGTTCCGTCATCAAGATGTCCATAAATGCTAGTCTGGTATGTTATTGTAACCCCGTTTTTTAAAGCTCTGGTCGTTGTTGTTGGCGGGGTTGTATCTTCTGCCATTGTACTTAATCTTTTATATTTGGTAGGCCAACAATCAGCTACTGTTGTACAGTTATCGGCAATAGCAAAATTTGTATCTTTTAACAAAGAGGTCGAACTTGCAAAATCTGTATTATCTAAAGTCATAGTTTTATTATCAACAAGCTGTTTATCTATCAGTTGTTGTACAGATGTAACTGTATTTTGCAGTTGGGATGTTAATATTTTTTTGTTAACTTCGTTCATTGTACTTGGGATTGTTAATGCAGCTATTGCACCAATTATCGCCAGTGCAACAAGTAACTCGGTTAATGTAAACGCTTTATTGCGTATCATATATAAATCTCCTTTATTTTAAGTAATTCGGGTCGAATCCGGAATGTTCAAGCAGATAATAGCATTCTTTTATAGAACCCCCCAGACAATTGGCTTTTACCTGGGCAGGTGTTCTATCGCTGTAGTCAGCACTTCCTACATCTCCAACGTGTGTACCATTGCCGCTTGTGCTTGTATAGTTAATTATTCGCAGTTCAAATACGTCAACTCCAATGATATTAGGTTCCTTGTTACCATTGATATCAATTACTACAGTTACATAAGGGTCTGCGTAATCTGTTCCATCAATATTTTCTTTCCCTGTCTTAGGGGTTATTGCAATTCCGACACCGTTTTTTAATATAGCAGATGCTGATACGTTTCCTGTATATAAATTTTGAGTATTACCATTTACTGTTTTATATTGATTTGGTGCTTTGAAAAGCATTTGTCCGTTTTTATTAGTTTTGGCGCAATCCAAAGTTTTTAAGAATTTTTCAGCATCGGAAAACAGATATGTATCTTTGAGGTTGACAGCTCTTGTTCGCACCATTTCATTTGCAACAGCATCTGTTATTACGGATACAGTACCTTGTACTAATGCAATGTTAGCTCTGTTTGTTGCATCTTTTATCATTCCGGGTAATACCAAAGCCGCCAAAACCCCGATAATACTTAATGTTATAAGTGCTTCAGATAGTGTAAAACCGGCTTTTTTTATCTTAATCATAACCAATCCTCATAAATAGTATATATCTATTTTAACATTATTTTGCAAAAAGTTCAATTGTCTTGACTGGATATTTTGAGCAAGTTAAAATTTAAGTGTATATAAGGTGAAGGGAGTAGAAAATGACAAATATACAAGTTTCACAAGAAATTAAAGAAAAATGCTGTGTAGCACGCGGTGTAAAAGGAGTACCTGCTCCGATACCTCAAGAAGGTGAATGGACTAAGTGTAAAGAAATTAAAGACATTTCAGGTCTTACTCACGGCTGCGGCTGCTGCGCACCTCAACAAGGTACTTGTAAATTAACTTTAAACGTTAAAAACGGTATTATTCAAGAAGCTTTGGTAGAAACAATCGGTTGTTCAGGTATGACTCACTCGGCTGCTATGGCTGGTGAAATCCTTCCTGGAAAAACTCTTCTTGAAGCGTTAAATACTGACCTTGTTTGTGATGCTATCAACGTAGCTATGAGAGAATTGTTCTTACAAATTGTTTACGGCAGAACTCAATCAGCTTTCTCTGAAAACGGTTTGCCTGTTGGGGCTGGTTTGGAAGACTTGGGTAAAGGTCTTTGCTCAATGTGCGGTACAATCCACTCAACTGCTCAAAAAGGTGTAAGATACCTTTCATTGACAGAAGGTTATATTCTTAAAATGGGTCTAGATAAAAATGATGAAGTTATCGGATATCAATTCGTTAACCTTGGCAAAGTTATGGATGCCATTAAAAAAGGTGTTGACCCTAAAGAAGCTTACGAAAAAAATATCGGTACTTACGGCAGATTTGCTGATGCTGTTAAATATATCGATCCTCGCGAAGAGTAGGGGTAAATATATTATTACGTCATTCCGAATTTGTTTCGGAATCTAAAGATTATCAGATGCTGAAACTTTTCAGCATGACAGTTTACAGATATAAGAAAAAGGAAAAATAATTATGACAGTAAAATTTGAAGGACAAGATAGACGTGAAGCTACTCTTAATAAAGTTTTACCAGAATATGGTTTTAAAAACTTAGAAGAAGCTCGCGATTTATGCTTATCAAAAGGTATTGATGTCGATGCGATTGTTAAAGGTATTCAGCCTATCGCATTTGATAATGCTTCTTGGGCATATACTTTAGGTTGTGCAATTGCAATCAAAAAAGGTTTAACAGAAGCTGCTGATGTTGCTGAAGCTATCGGTTTAGGTTTACAAGCTTTTGCAGTACCGGGTTCTGTTGGTGACAGACGTCAAGTTGGTATCGGTCACGGTAACTTGGGTGCTATGCTTTTAAGAGAAGAAACTAAATGTTTTTGTTTCTTAGCTGGTCACGAGTCTTTTGCAGCTGCTGAAGGTGCAATAGGTATCGCAAGAAATGCTAACAGAGTTAGAAAAGAGCCTTTAAGAGTTATATTGAACGGTTTAGGTAAAGATGCAGCATACGTTATTGCAAGAATTAACGGTTTTACAGCTGTTGAAACTGAATATGATTTCAAAACAGGCGAATTGAAAATCGTTAAAGAAACTCCATTCTCAGAAGGCGAAAGAGCAAAAGTTCGCTGCTATGGTGCGGATGATGTATCAGAAGGTGTTGCTATTATGATTAAAGAAGGTGTTGATGTTTCTATTACAGGTAACTCAACTAACCCAACTCGTTTCCAACACCCTGTAGCAGGTACTTACAAAAAATGGTGCTGGGAAAACGGCAGAAAATACTTCTCAGTTGCTTCAGGCGGCGGTACAGGAAGAACTCTTCACCCTGATAACGTTGCAGCTGGTCCTGCTTCTTACGGTATGACTGATACTATGGGAAGAATGCACGGTGATGCTCAGTTTGCAGGTTCTTCTTCTGTTCCTGCTCACGTTGAAATGATGGGTGTTATCGGTATGGGCAACAACCCTATGGTAGGTGCTACTGTTGCTTGTGCTGTTGCAGTTTCTCAAGCTATGAGCAAATAATTAATATTGTTCTAAATCTAAAAGACTCTGGCATGTTTGTCAGGGTCTTTTTTTATTGTTTTATCGGTAAATGTAAAGCTGAAATTTAATTTTTACATGTCTTTTATCTATGTAGTATATACTCTAAATATACGGTATATGCGGCTTTAAGAATTGTTAACAACATTACAACAAAAAAGGCAATTCTCCAAAATAAAAAACGTTTATATATATGTAAGGGGAATGCAAAAGACATTCTTAGGGAAAAGAAAATTAAATTCTATTTTAAATAAATAGATGTTATATGTGAAAAGGATATAAGTAAAACAAGTTTTTTATACTCTCTCTCTTAATATCCTCGTGTTTATTTAATGTTGCCATAATCTGGCAACTTTTTTTTGCTATATTTAGGGGACGGGTTGTTATTAAATATCTTGGTATATTTTGAATTAGTCTGTATCTTGTATTATTTTTATAATAAAATAACTTTATGAGTAAATTATTCGATTTTGATAAAGAATACGGGGTTGTTGTAGGAACTGATGAGGCCGGAAGAGGACCTGCCGCAGGCGGTGTTTTTGCTGCAGCTGTTTATTTCCCCGAGGTTAGTGATGGTTTGATTGAGGATCTTGCACGATTAAATGATTCCAAAAAGTTATCAGAAGTTGCCAGAGAAAAACTTTTTGGGATAATTTTAGAGGTTTGCGTAAATTCTGTTATAAATATTGAAGTTGAAGAGATTGAAAAAATTAATATTTTGAATGCTTCATTAAAGGCTATGAAACTTGCTTGTGAAAATGTAATAAAAGAAGCCGGCTTGAATGAGTTCATAACCTTAGTTGATGGTAATAAGTTAATCCGAAATTATTCTTTTCCGCAAAAATTTATAATAAAGGGTGATGGACAATCTGCATCGATTGCTGCTGCAAGTATTTTAGCAAAAGTTTCGCGTGATCGGTATATGAAAGAGCTTGCAAAAGAGTTTCCGCAATATGGCTGGAATCGTAATGCTGGGTATCTGACGGCAGAACATTTAAAAGCTATTGATGAATACGGATTATCTAAATATCACAGACCTTCATTTTTAAGAAAGCACTTTGAGAAGCAGAAGCAGCTTAGTTTGTTTTAGTTATTTGTATATGAAGTTACCGACTTTGACTTTGGTTACATAAATAGTCTCACAAGAACCGTCGCCGTGATCTCCCGGTTCAATATCGGTTCTTGACATGCTTGTTTGGTAATGTTTGATACGATTGTTTCTGTATTTGTATTTCATATCAATTAAGTCGCCTTCAAGTTCGACTTTATCCCAGGTTTTTATCTTCAGCATTGCAGCCATAATATTTCTGTTTGCCGGAACGATATGTGAATGCGACCAGTGTGAACGGGCATAATCTGTGCTCACTGGTGCCGGGTAGGTTTTGTATTCTGTCCAAAGGATTCTGGACCCGGTGGTTTCTGTTTTTGCACTATAGCTTCTAAAATATTTATTATAAAAGGATTTTTTCCCCAGTTTACCCCAGGTTAAACCTATATCGTATAATGCTGCGCTGTCAAAAAATTCACTTATAAATACAAAATCGTGGTTGTATGCAACTGTAAGACCGGCTATTTTGTAATGAGCTTGGGGTATGATTTGTATTTTGTGATTGTTTATAAGTGAGGTGTATGTGAATGTTTTTCTTGCTTTTTCTTCTTCTGTGTAATTTATTTGAATAGGCTCTTCTGTTGTACTTATAGGCTTTGTGTCTATAGCTGAAGGAATTGGCATTCCAAATTTTAGCCAGTAAAAAATCCATCCTCTGATTAAGAAAATTATTATGAAAAATACAATAATACAAATTTTTTCAATTTTATCTTCATGCGCAAGAATATCAAAGTGCAGTTTAGCATCTATTTGCGGTGTTGTTCTGTAGTTGAATACCTCGTTCATAAGCTTATTTTAAACTTATTTTTCTGAATTGTCATACTATGTGGATATGAGAATATTAATATTTGTTAATAATTTCAACAGATATTTAAAGTTTTATAGGAGATATGCCGATATATAACTTGTAATTAGTCTAACGGAGTAAATCAATGATAAAGAAGATAACAACACCATCAAATAACAGATGCGAAAGTGTTGAATTAATATTAAGAGGAGCAAAAAAACGCCGTACATTGGCATATTCTAATGCAAATACGGTTAATTCCGATGCAGGTATCAAGGCAAACCTGTCCGCAGTTAAATAATTAGAGATTTAAAAATAAGAAAAGAGAGTATTAATATCAGCCGGAAGCTATGTGTGCACCCGGCGTTTTTATTTTATATACGAAAAATTATAATAAAAAAAGAAAACCTTTTGGTTTTCTTTTTTTATTAATCGTTTATTTTAATTTGTACCTTGCACCGGTGTTAACTCCGTATTTTATTTGCATTCCGCCGGTTCGTAGTAATGCGGGATTAATTTTGTGGCTTGGTTTCCAAACAGGTTTGTCGGGAGTGCCTATATTGACGCCGTATTTCATCCCGATTCTTGGAGGTTTGTTTGGTATATGTGCCCCGGTATTTGCACCATATTTAACATTTGTACCGCTATTTATGCAGCCGGTATTTGCACCATACTTAACATTTGTTCCTGTGTTAATACAACCAATGTTAGCTCCGTATTTTGGAACGTTACCGTTTGTGTGTTCAAAATGGAACCCGGGAATTGTTTCTTTCGGTGGTTTGTTATGTTCCTGGAAATATTTAATAAGAGCTTGTTTCTGCTCTTCTGTTATTTTTGCTTTTTGTAGTTTTTGGTCGCCTGCCAGTTTTTTTAAAAACTTGTCTATTTTATTGCCATTATCTCCATTAATTCCGTCAACCATATTTGCTCCTTGTTTTTTGCATACATATATATTATAAAATATATTCTAGTACTTTTTTTTAATATATTGTAGTATTGTTACAATTGTTCATACACTAACCAATAGGGATAAATTTTGTTATTATACATAAGAAGGAGAAATATAAAATGCGATATAAATTAGAGAAAGTTGTATGGGAAATAACCTGGAAATGTAATGCAAAATGTATTCATTGCGGTTCTGATTGTGTTTCTGAGGAAAAAGAACATCAACTTACAACTGCAGAATGTCTTGATATTATTGCCGATTTAAAAACTTTAGGAACTGAAGTTATATTTTTATCAGGCGGAGATCCTTTGCTTAGAAAAGATTTTGGGGCTTTAGCTGCTGCAATAAAATCACACGGAATGGATGTTGCATTTATTTCAAATGCTCTGGCGTTAAATGAAGATACAATCAAGGTTATTAAGGCTATTGATCCGATTGTTTTCGGTATAAGTATTGATGCTGCAGATGCTTATATGCATGACTATATAAGAGGTCATAAGGGGTGTTTTGACCATCTGATTTGGGCGATAAAGCAGCTTCAAGAAAATGGTATTGAGCCATCAATTGTAACTACTGTGCACAAACTTAATTACAGTCAGCTGCCAAAAATTCGTGATTTGCTTTTAGAGTTGGGTGTTCATTACTGGCAGATTCAGTATGCGGATTATATCGGAAGAATGCCTAGAGAAACCATGATTACGGAAGGTCAGTTCTGGGAGTTAGCGAAATTTATTTTAGATGTGCAGAATAAATACTGTGATGTGTTAGATGTAAACGGCTCTGATGTAACCGGTTATATGAGTGATTTTGCGACTGCTGTTAGCGGAAGATGGTATGGCTGTCAGGCAGGTATGAAGGTTCTGGGTATTGGAAGTGACGGTACTGTGCGCGGCTGTCTGTCTCAGCAGATGGATAAATATATTGAAGGTAATCTTAGAGAGCGTTCATTGATTGATATTTGGAATGATCCTAATGCGTTTAAATATAACAGACATTTTGATTGTTCTATGCTGACAGATTATTGTAAAGATTGTATTTATGGTGCGGTTTGCAAAGGCGGTTGTGTTATAGCATCTACCAATCGTGGTGATTGCAGATGCAACCCTTATTGTTTATATAAAATCGAAAAAGAAGGTTTTTCAGATTTTGAACAGGCAAGAACATTGTTCTCAAAAGAAGAAATTGCAGATTTGTATAACCCGATTCGAGAGCTTCCTGCTGAATTTTATGAACAATATGATAATTAAGGTTTCTTTAATAGATAAGAAGAGGCAAGTTGATTTATCAACTTGCCTCTTCTTTAATTTTTAGAAATTTATTTATACATTTGATCTAGTTTTTTCATTGCAGCTGAACTATTTTGTCCTTCGCATTCTAAGCTCAGTCTTTTGTTAGTTTTTTTATCTAAGTTAACAGTACACTTTGTTCCGTCGAAATTGTGAAATTTTTTGTAAATTTGATGACATTTTCCTGCTTTAAAGTCTTGTACAATTTTAGGATACCATTCTCTTTTACATTCATAATAACTTTCATAAAAAGCTTCCGGAAGTTTGTAATTTTTAGGAGTGGGTGGTTTCCAATCTGCTCAAAACTGTTCGGCAGTTACCCCCGGTGTATAGTCACTACCATTACAATAGAAAGCTGCAAATGCAGTATTTGAAAGAGTACAAATAGATATTGCAATTAATGCAGATTTAAAAATAAGTTTTTTCATATTTTTCTACCAATAAGTGTTTTCGGTTTTAATTATAGAGGTTAGCTCTGTTTTTATAAATCCACTAATCAATTGATTTGTCTAATTTATCTAAAATAAATTTACCGATTTTACCTTCTCTGAAATCTCTTAATATATAAACGGAGGTTCTTTCTCTGTCTGTTGAACCGCCCGTTAAAAGCCAATTGCGTTCAATGGAGATGTTATCAATATTCATTTCTTTATCTTCAGGCAGGTTGTAATATTCCCTGAAGCATTTTTTTTGTTTTTCATCTAAAATATCTAAGAGTTCTTGAGCGATCATTTCATTAGAATAAGCGTTTTCAGAAATCGAGTTTACAAAAGCCAGTTTTCTTGCTTTTTCTTGATCATCTTGTTTCATTGGAATAATTCCGGGGGTATCTAAAAGTTCTAATTGAGGGTTTATCCTAACCCATTGCTGCTGACGGGTTACTCCTGCTTTTGCTCCTGTTTTTGTTTTTGATGAACGGGTTAGTTTATTTATTATGCTTGATTTTCCAACATTTGGCATGCCCACAACCATTATTCTTGCGGGGCGTCTTAACAATCCTTTAGCCATAATAGCCTGTATTCTTGGTTCAGCCATTTCTACAGCTTTGTTAACTATTGCTTTTAAATCTTTTGAGTTTTTAGCATCTGTCGGGATTACAGGGCAGCCTGTTATTGATTTTAAATGTTCTATGAACGGTAATAATTCATGCTTAAAAGTAAGGTCAGCTTTATTAAGCAAAATTAAACGAGGCTTTTGACCTAAAAGCCTCGTTATATCTTCATAACAACTTGATAGCGGTAATCTCGCATCAAGAACTTCAATTACGGCATCCACTAATGAAAGCTGTTCTTTCAGCTTTTTTTCAGCTTTGGCAATATGCCCCGGATACCAGTGAATATGAGTCTTATCTTTTTTCAATTTTTTCCTTAATACGAGTTGCTTTACCTGAGCGTTCTCTCAAGTAGTATAATTTAGCGCGTTTAACGTCACCGCGTCTGATAACGTTGATTTTATCAATTCTTGGAGAGTTGATTAAGAATACACGTTCAACGCCTACGCCTTGGAATACTTTTCTAACTGTGATAGTTTTGTTCAAACCTGAACCGTGCATTTTGATGATAGTACCTTCAAAAGCCTGGATTCTTTCTTTGTTTCCTTCAACGATTTTAACAAAAACTTTTACTGTATCACCGGCATTAAGAGTTGGTAACTCTTTGCCTAAATAACTTTTTTCTAATTCATCAATGATTGGGTTATTCATTTTTGCTTTCCTTTATATTTCTAATCTATTACAAATTTGTGTAATTCCTTAATCGGTGTTTTTTTACTTTTCCACAAAAAGCTCACCGACGCACGTTCGTATTATAAATCGTATTATAAATATATTTTAATTGCAAGTTATTGTGGATTTTTGTTATAATTTGTAAACTACATTATTGATTAAAGTTTATTATTTATGCTATATTTACCCCTATGGGTCAGGATTATAAGAAATTATTGAATAAAAAGAAAAAGAAATATTGTGATGTTAAGACTATGGGGGTTAACATTGATAAAAATGAGTTTTATGAAATAATTTTATCAAATTCAGCCCATCCGGAAAATTTTTCAAATAAAAAGGGATAAGTTTTTTCTTATCCCTTTTTATTATTATGATATTTTGTGAATTTTCAAGAAGTTGGTGGATTCCCCTGACATCAGATGCGGAATTGAACCTGTAATTATTGTTGTATCTTCTTTTTTTATTTTAAGTTCTCCTCTTAAAAATACATTCAATAAAGAAACGGCTTCTTTATCAAATTTAATTTCCTCATTTGGAATTTTTACAGAAAATACGCTGTTATAAAGCTGCAAAAGTCTGCAAACTTTAAAATCCGGGCAAAGAGCGTAAATTGGAACTGATGGTCTGCATTTAGAAATTAATGCCGGTGTATAGCCTGTTGCAGTCAGTGCAATAATCCCTTTTATTTTCGGAATACTTTTTAATATGTCTGAAATTGAAACTGCAATAGCCATCGGGGTTGTGTTGTGTTTTTGCTGAAGTTCAGCCGGAAAACAATTTTTTTCCATAAAACTTGAGCGGTTAATATCATCAGCAATTCTTTTCATAAGGCTTACTGCTTCTATCGGATATTTGCCCATTGCGGTTTCGCCTGACAGCATAACCGCATCGGCTCCGTCTATAATTGCGTTTGCAACATCTGATGTTTCAGCTCGTGTTGGCAGCGGGTTGTCTATCATGCTTTCGAGCATCTGGGTTGCAACAATAACAGGTTTTCTTGCAATATTTGCTTTTCTGATAATAGTTTTTTGCGCAATCGGAACCCTTTCGGTTTTGATTTCAATACCAAGATCCCCTCTGGCAACCATTATCCCGTCAGAGTTTTCGATTATTTCGTCTATATTTTCAAGAGCTTGCGGTTTTTCAATTTTTGCGATAATTCGAAGGTTTGAATTATTTTTATTTAAGATATTACGCAATTTCAAAATATCTTCTTTGTTTCTGACAAAAGATAAACCAAGGTAATCAACGTCATTTGCCATTGCAAATTCAACAAATTTCAGGTCGCGTTCTGTTAAAATATCAATACTGCCGGTTCCGCCAGGGATATTCAGTCCTTTTCTCGGCTTAATTTCTCCGGTTGTTAAAACTTTTGCAAAAACTACGCTGTTTTCAATTTTTTGGACTGTTAATTGAATTTTTCCGTCATCAATTAAAATTTTTTCACCTGGTATAACATCGTTTGCTATTCCCTTGTAGTCTACCGGAATAATTCCGTTTTTGTATTCTGTGCTGTGCTGAAATTTTAATGTTTCGCCGGCAGTTACCTTTATAGGTTCTTCAAGCTGTCCTACTCTTATTTTAGGACCTTGCAGGTCTAAAAGTACCGGTATAATAGCTTTTTCTTCCTGCTCTACTTTTCTTATTATTTCAAGTGTTCTGGTGTGGGTTTCAATTGTATCGTGGGATGAGTTTATTCTAAACATTGTTACGCCTGCATGATAAAGTTTTCTTATCATTTTTTCATTAAAAGTTGCAGGTCCTAAGGTTGATACAATCTTTGTTGCTGTAAGGTTTTTCATTTATTTCTCCTGTTTTATTTGGGGTGTTTTGGGCATGCCAATACTTTACTTTTTATTATTATTATATTATAATAATGGCGGTAATGTTTTACTTGTAAGAAAAGATGAGGAAGTAGAAATGAGAAAATTATTAGCAAGCTTATTGGTTGGCGGCTTTATTGCATTTAGCACTATGCCGGCTTTCTCTTACCAGGGAATTGACGATGTCAGCCAAAATTACTGGGCGCAGCCTGAAATCGCTAGTGTGGTTAGTGATTCTGTAATGACTTTAACTGATGGCAACTTTAATCCGGAAGGAAAAATGTCAAGAGTTGAATTTGTTAAAGCATTATTAAAAGTTTTAGGTAACGACGATTTAGAAGTTACTACAAAAGTTAAATTTTCAGATGTTAAAAAATCATCTGATATCTATGCACCTATTGCAAGATCTCAACAATTAGGTTTGGTTTATGGTTATCCAAATGGAACATTCCAACCAAACAAAGCTGTATTGAGAGATGAAGCACAATCTGTTATCAGCCATATCACTATTGATGCTCCTGTAGATTCAAATATCGTTTCTAAATATGCTGATGCTGATAAAGTTCCGGCATGGGCTAACACTGTTTATGCAAAAACTTTATCTTATGGTATCTATGTAAATTATCCAAATGAAAATGAATTAAGACCTACAGAAGACTTAACAAGAGCTGAGGCTGCTGTACTATTACACAGATTGAAACAAAGATTAGACCTTGTTAAAGCTCAGTACAAACACGTTACTGAAACTGTTTTAGGTACTGAAACTTTGACAATGGTTAAAAAAGCTCCAAGTCATGAAGTTACTGTTACTAACTTGAGAAACATTATCAAAGAAGGTAACGTTTTAGAAGTTGAATTTAATGAACAATTCAAATCAAAATTACATGCAGCCGGAGATAACGTTACATTCACTAATTCTGAAGATATCGTAACTGACCAAGGTACAGTATTGTTCCCTGCAGGTTCAGTATTCTATGGTTCAGTTTTGGAAATCAAAGACCCTCAATGGTTCAATAAAAACGCTAGAGTTTACGCTCAAATCTCTAAAGTTGTTACTCCATGCGGAAAAACAGTTGATCTTAACGCTAAACCGTTCTACAAAGATTATGCTTTAAAAGAAGGTCCTTGGATGACAGCAGGTAAAGTTGCATTATACACTGTTGGTGGTGCAGCTGTTGGTACTGGTGCAGGTGTTGGATTCTCATTCATTCCTAGCCCTGATAAAATCGGTACGGGTATCGCTATCGGTACTCCTGTTGGTGCAGGTGTTGGTTTAGTTACAGGTTTGGTTACTCCTGGCTTGAACTACAGTGCTAAACAAGGCGAAGAAGTTAAAGTTATCTTATTAGATGATGCTTCAATTTCTAAATAGTCTTTAGGCAAAAGATATAAAAATCCGACTCGGGTTCCGGGTCGGATTTTTTAATGCAAAAATTAGCAAAAATACTTACTGCTTTTTTCTTATTAGTTTTGTCCATAAGGTTATGGGAATTTTATTTAAAACTTATAAAATAATAATGTAACCGATAAATGTAACCAACTTAACGATAAGGAGATAGTATGAAAAATTTATTTACAACATTAACATTATTGGCATTTTTGACAATCCCGGCACAAGGTGCTTTTGCCTGGTCTTATGAGGGGCCGAACAGTTTAAATCCGTTTACAGGATTTAGGCAGTGTAATAAGTGTGAAAAAGTGAAGGTTGAAAAATGTAAAAAGCCAAAATTGACAAAATGTGAAAAATTACACGGTGTAAAAATAAAAAGAGCCCAGATAAAAGGTCAGCCTTGCGGTTGTGCAGCGCCTGTTGAATACATAAAAGTTGTACCAATGCAGAATAATTGTAATAACTGCCGAAGAGCTTTTTAGGAATTTTTACTTCCTTAAAGCAAGAAAGGCGCCGGCAC
>OHQR01001302.1_pt1 | contig 13269 bp, 14 predicted proteins | sample 1578191 | NCBI WGS metagenome assembly OHQR01 (sample SAMEA3879577, study PRJEB24766) | human gut metagenome | biome: human-associated habitat; feature: feces | place: USA | collected 1985/1987 | reverse complement strand
AGTAAACAGGGGTTGTGTGGGCATAATCAAAAATTATAACTCCGTTAGCGTTCATTATCCTTGTCTGGTAAACCTGTCTTATTAAATCCTCTGGAGCTCCACCCATGAAAGTTACAAATAAGCCGGCATATAATTCGGTATCAGGAGATTTAATCCTCATAACATCATTCATCATCGAAGCTAACATTTTAGGGTCGTATGTCAAAAACAGAGGAGTAAAACCATCAATATAGCCGTTAGCTGACCAGCTTCTCCAATCTTGTTGTTTTGAGGCTAAGGCAGAAGCTATATCCGGGAAAATAACCGTACTTACGTATATGTTTTTATCTCTGCCAAGTTTTCCGACTTTTTTCACAAAATTGGTAATATTGTTTCTGCGGTACTGATTCCAATCATACCAAAGAACATCCGACGGGGTAAGATCAATAGGATCCTGCCCGTATTGCTCCTTAAAATCGTTTCTTGCATATTCTGTAAAACCCCAGGCATTTTGGTCATTTCCGGCGCTTGCATTAGGATATCTTATGTAATCAAGATTAATTCCGTCAGGCTTATATTCTGTTATTATTTCATCTAATAACTCAAGTAAAAATTCTTGAACTTCAGGGTTTGCAGGATCTATAAAATATCCGTTATGTTCAGATGTTGACATTGTGGCTGTCGGTAGTTCCGCAAACTTCTTTGTTTTATTTCCCCAATCCGGGCGGATTGATAATATGCTTGACGGGTTTGATTCTGCAGGCTTGTTTCCTACATAAAATGATTGAAACCAGATATGTACTTTTATATCACGTTTGTGGGCTTCTTTTATCCAAATCTCCAGAGGGTCAATACCTTCAAATGTTTCGTTTTGGACTGTAAATCCATACTTATTCATTGTTTTGCTTGGAAATATTGTTTTTCCGTGAAAATATGTTTCTAAAAATATGTTGTTAAATCCGTTATCCTTAATTTTATCTAATGTAGATATAATCTGTTCCTTTGAAGTTTCTGTCGGACGTATCCAGGTTCCTTTTAATTCATTTTTTATATATGGCAGAGATGTTTTGATTGCCATATTAGCCGCATCTATAGCCTCTTGGGAGTATTGACGCAAAATTATGCTGTTTTGTTTTTCGTTATCTGCGATTTTTAGATAATTTTCTGCGGTTTGAATGTGTCCTGAAGGTAGTATATCATTGTAATCCGGCATTGTATTTTTGTAGTAATCCATCATTGATTTTGCTTCATCAATTTTGGCTTTAGCTTCATAGGTGTAGCTGTCAGACGTTGTATATACTGTAATTGTATTGTTCATAATGTCTACATATACTTTTGAACCTACGGATATATTTTGTGTAATCCAATTTTTAGCTATACCGTGCCCGCTTATTACAATACCATCTTTCGGAATTGTTGAATCAGCACCGCTCAAGGCTGTGACTATGTTTTTTTCAACTATTGCTTCTGTGCCGAATTCATTTGTGCCTGTGTGCAGCCCAAAGTTTGGGGTGTATATAACCAGTTTATTTGCCCCGCGGCCGCCCGGAAAATAGCTGGCACTTATGCTGGGATCAAGTACGTCAAATTTCTTTGTGGTCTGTTTAAATACAACTTCGTTAGAATCTATAATTGCAGGAGAAAATGCATCAAGTTTTGGGGTGTTTTCTGCTTCTTGGGGGTAAAATATCATAGAATCCAAGTCTTGTGCTGAGGCATAAGGAAGGCTTAAAAATAATGTCATAAGTATAATTGTCAGGTATTTTATTTTCATTATTTATTTCTTTCTTCTTCTGTTATAATATCCCGTATTTTGATATCTCAAAGATTCTAATTCTCTAATTTTATCCGGTAATGCGCTGCTGTTAGGCTTTACCAGATATGCTTTTTTGTAATACTGATTGGCTCTTAACAAATCCCCTAACTTTTCATACATCAAAGCCATTTTAATCAATACGCTGAAGTTTTCTTTATATCCGTTTTCAAAGGCGGTATTATAAAAGTAGAGTGCTCGTTTATAATCATCTCTTCTATAATAGTATTCCCCAAAATAATAGTTTGTTGCGGCGTTTTTTTTATCAATTTTCAAAGCTTTATAAAAATAAGCTTTTGCGAAACTGTTCTGATTTTCATAGTCATATACTCTAGCCATTTGGACCATTGAGTACAAATCTTTCGGGTCTTTTTGGGTTAATATAAAATATTGTCCGCTGGCTTTCAGCAAAAATTCTTTTTTTTCTGCATCATCTCTGGAATTTAGCGCTTTTTCAAAATAATAATCAGCCAATTTTAATGTTGGTTCTTTGTCAATTTTTGAATAATCAATAAAGGTATTGTTATAGCGAATTGACCCGAATTCAACAGCATTTGCTTTATTACAGGTAAAGGTGCCCCCAACTATTAAGAAAGCACCGATAACTGTAATAAATTTCTTATAAATCTGTATATGACGGAGATGTGTCTGTTTCATGATGGTAGAATGAGTAATCTTCCGCTGCCGGATCTGTATAAACATAAAGTTTTCTCCAGAATCTTACGAATTTGTTTTGTTTTCTATATGCAGCTTCATCAGTGGTATAATATTCTTCGCCAAGTGCTCTTGCTTTGCCTACATTTACGATATCAGCGGTTGTTTCTTAATACTGTGTGGTTGGTCATTTGATCAACTGATATTGCTGCATTTGCCATTGACGGAATTGTCGCTGCTATTGCAATTAGTAATAATTTTTTCATAGTCACCTCTTTTTTATAATATTATAATTATTTTTTACTGGTATTGCAATATTATTATAATTTGTTTACAAACATAAGTCATGGATTATTTGTATGATTTTAAGATAACTTCTTCTAATTTATCAAGAAGTTCATCTTCGGGAACTCTGGCTATAATTTCACCTTTTTTGAATACATAGCCTTCGTTAATTCCGCCTGCAATTCCAAAATCTGCGTGGCTGGCTTCCCCGGGGCCGTTTACGGCGCAGCCCATTGTTGCTATTGTAATATTTGCATCAAGATTTTTAAATCGGTCTTCAACTTTTTTAGCAAGTCCTATTAAATCAATTTGAGTTCTGCCGCAAGTTGGACAGGATACAAAATTCACTCCCTTTTGTCTGAGTTTTAAGCTTTTTAGAATTTCAAATCCGGCATAAACTTCTTCTATCGGGTTTTCGGTTAAAGATACTCTTATTGTGTCGCCAATGCCTTCGGCTAACAATGTTCCAAGTCCTACAGATGATTTTATAAGTCCGTTTTTAAGTGTTCCTGCTTCTGTAACCCCAAGGTGAAGCGGGTATTCGACTTTTTGAGCCATAAGTCTGTAGGCTTCAATGGTTGTTAAAACATCTGAAGATTTTAGTGAAACTTTTATCAAATCAAAATCTAAATCTTCAAGAATTTGGATATGCTTCATAGCGCTTTCGACCATTTTATCAGCCAGTGGAATATCTTTTTCTTTTAATTCTTTTTCTAAAGAACCTGCGTTAACCCCGATTCTGATTGGGATATTTTGTTGTTTTGCAAGGTTTACGACTTTTTCAACATTTTCGCGCTTGCCGATATTGCCCGGATTCAATCTTAGTGCTGAAATTCCATTGTTAATACATTGAATTGCCAGTCTGTAATCGAAATGAATATCAGCGATTAGCGGAACCGGTGAAAGTTTAACAATTTCTTTAATTGCTTCTGCGGCATCTTTATTTAATACGGCAAGTCTGACTAATTCACAGCCTGCATCAGCCATTTCCTGAATTTGGTTAACTGTTTGTTCAACATTTCTTGTGTCAGTGTTACACATAGACTGAACACTTATCGGATTATTATTACCGATTTTTACATTTCCTATTGAAATTTCTTTTGATTTTCTTCTTTTTATCATAGAATAATTGTATCACAATAAAAAAGAGAGGGGTATTTTTATGAGAATTGCGGTATTATCAGACTTGCATGCCAATGCACAGGCTTTGGAAGCTGTTATGAATGATGTAGTTAACCAAAATTGCGAGCATGTTTTTTGTCTTGGGGATATCGCACTGGCAGGTCCTCAGCCAAAAGAGGTTACCGAATATGTAATGGCTCAAAATACCTGGACCGTTATTCAGGGTAATACCGATAAAATGATTGCTCAATATGGTCCGGAGGTTGTTGAGTTTTTGGAGGCTCAATACCCTGTTATGGCAAACGCTATTGCTGATGATGTTCTTGCTATGGATGATACCCAAAGAGCTTATCTTGCAGAGCTTCCTCCAATGTTAAGTTTTGACGTTGAAGGTTGTAATGTTTTATTGGTTCACGGTTCTCCAAGAGCAAATAATGAAGATATTTTACCGGGAATGCCTCTTGAGCAGGTTGAAGAAATTATTCAAGGTACAACTGAAAAGCTTATTTTATGTGGTCACACTCATGTTCCTTGCGGGTATCAGACAAATACAAATCAAACAGTTGTAAATGTTGGCAGTGTAGGTCGTCCTATGACTCAGGAGCCAAAAGCTTGTTATGCTATTGTTGATTTTTCTCAAGGATCATTTGAGGTTCGTCACAGATTTGTTGATTATGATAATGTTTTGGCAGCTCAGCTAATGTCGCAGCGCGGATATGTTGGGGCTGACAGACTTGCTGATTTATTATTAAATCCTATCGAAAGACATATTTAGGAGCTTGATGTGAGCTTAGGTAGAGAGCTTGAGAGTTTACAGGCGCGGTATCGTAAGATTTTCCTGGAATGTAGCTGCCAAATTCAAGAAGCTTTAGATAATGGTCAGTCTATTTCACAAATAGAAACTCAATATAAAAAAGTTTACGCTAACGCAATATCTAAGATGGCTAAATCCCGCTCCTTGTGTGTCTGTACAGGGTGTGGTGTGTGTTGTAATTTTGCAGTAAGTGAGTTTTCGCCGGAAGTTCTAAAGCAAAAAGCTGAAAATGGTGATAATTACGCTAATCAGTTTTTGCAAACGTTTGTTCCTTATACAAGTATAGATGAGGCTCGAAAAATTTATCCGGAGTATGTTGATTTTCTGCAATCAAATACAGATGGAGAGTTTTATATTTATCACTGCCCAAAAGTTACAAAAGATAATAGGTGTCCGGATTACGATAACCGCCCGCAAATTTGCAGAGATTTTCCGGACAATCCGATTGCTTTTTTACCGCCGAAATGCTCTTTTAATGACTGGAAGAAAGATTCAGAATTTGAGTATTTGAGGCTTAATGCGATTTCTGAAATTATACGATATTACAGCAATCGTTTGGAAAATCCTTTAAAATAGTTTCTGTTAAATCTTTTATAAGTTCTTCTGTTTTTTTTGATTCTTCTATAGATAAACATCTTTTTTTTGTGTTGTTTATAACCTTTTTGGTGTATATACTAAATATGTTTTTATAAATTTCGTATAAGTCGTATGCTTTTAGGTGGTTGTATATTTTTTTACAAATTATAAGATGGTCGGTTATATTTTGAAAATTTGCTTCTTTTTTGTACATTACAGATTCATTGTGTATAAGCCTATAATAAAGATATTCATTTATTGTGTGGTAACTGTTTATTTTAGTTAGATAATACCAATAGAATGCTTCGTCTTCCTGTATTAAGTCTTCAGGAAATCTTAGGTTAAATTTTTCAATAATCTCTTTTTTATACAATTTTGCAACTGGACCAGTTCTTTGTTTTAAAAAATTATTTTCATCTAATAATGTGAATGTTTTACTGCTGCTTATCGAATCGTAATATTTTTGATAACGGTCAGTTCTGTCATTTAATTTTAAATCATTATTAGTGTTTTTGATGTTACAGATTGTTAGTTCCGCGTTTTTTGATTCGCTTAATTTGTAAAGCTTTTCGAGCATATCATCTTTTAAATAATCATCAGAATCTACAAAGGTAATATATTTTCCTTTTGCAATTTCGAGCCCTTTGTTTCTTGCAGCTCCTTGTTTTGAGTGTTTTTGAGTAATGAGATGAATGTTGTTGTATTTGTTTTTGTATTCTTTTAATATTTCTAAAGATGAATCAGTGGATTCATCATCAATACATATTATTTCAATATCTTTAAGTGTTTGATTTAATATACTTTCAAGACAGGTTTTTATATATTTATCGTTGTTATATATTGGAATTATTACTGAAATCTTTATACCTGAATTTGTTTCTTGATTATTGTATTTTTTTGAATTTTCCCACTTTAATCTATCAATATCAAATTTATTTGAATTTCTAATTTGGTTTAGTTTGTCATCAAGTTCTTTGTATTTGTTTTTGATTTTGAATTTTAAACCTAATATACGGATTACTTTATGGAAATTTTCTTCATTTCTTATTGAAAAGATTTGTTCTAAAAATGATATATGTTTTATTAGAGTTTTGCGTTTTAGTTTGAAGTTTTTGAATGGACTTTTTTTATAATAAGAAAACCAAAGATTTGCAAACGGGATATCTGAATATTTCCAAGGTTTGTCTTTTGATGAGTAGTGGAATATTACAGCCTTGTTTTTTATATCTTCAAAGTCTTTGTAATTGCTGTTAAAAAGGTTATTAATATCTGATATTGTCCATTTATTTTTAGCCCTCAGAAGATTTATGCATAAGAAATTCCAGCGTATGTCAATTATTTTTATTTTGTCTGCAAACACAATATTGAAAATATTTTGATCCATTAAATTTTGATCATTTTCAGCTTTTTTTGTTTGAATGAGCTTTTGAGTTATATTATCTTCTCTCATTTTTTTTAGGTTTAATAGCATAACTCCGGAGTTAAAATATTGCGGAAATTTTTTCACATATTCATGTTTAAAATAAATTTTGCCGGTATCATGAGCTGCTGCAACATAGTTGTTTTCTAAATCCGTATCAAATAATTCACTTAAATCCTTTTTAACAATTATATCGCCGTCAAGATATATAATTTTTTCCAGCTCCGGCAATATTTCAGGAAGTTCAAATTTCAACAAAGCTGCTTCTGTAGCTGATAAATACCCCCCTTGTCTGAAATTATGGAGCCCTTCAAGTTTTTTAGTATTCCCTTCGATTATAGTAATATGACAGTTTTTTCTTGATAATTTATTTAATAATTCTAAATTTTTCGCTGATACATTTGAGGTTATTATAAATATTTTATATACAGAGTCTGGCTTTTTGTTTACAGTACACGATGTCACAGCTGTTGCTGTCTGCATAACAAATGAATCATCGCATATAAATGCTAAAGAAATTACTCTCATAATATCACCTATAATTTACTATTTTAAACTAAATTTATTCTTAATTCATCTATTATTATACTATAAAATAGTATAAGTCAATTAAAAATATACCATACTGTCGTATTAAAATTTGATAGTAATTCTCCGATAATAAAAATGATATGCGAGATATTAAAAAATTATTGGGTAAAAAGATTCGCGAGTTTAGGAAATCTAAACGAATGACACAAGAACAGCTTGCGGAATCTATTGGTATTGGAACGGCAAATATAAGCTATTTTGAAACAGGTCGTTTTGCGCCTTCTATGGAAACTTTGGATAAATTATCTGAAGTTTTGGGTGTTATGCCATACGAGTTTTATATGTTTGAACATATAAAGTCTTGTGATGAATTGCGAAAAGAGCTTTTTGAGGCTTTGGATAATGATGAAGAGCTGTTAAGGCTTATTTATAAATTTTATAAAACAGTGAGATAATTAATTTTGTATTGTACAAAAGTTTTTTAGCATGCGATAATTAATTTATGAGAATTTTATCAGGACTTAATTTAAAAGAAATTGAAGAAATTACGGATTCGCTTGGAGCTACAAAGTTTAGAGCGCGCCAGATTCATAATTGGATTTATTTAAAATCTGTTAAAGATATTGATGAAATGACTGATTTGTCTGTAAAATTCCGCGATGAATTAAAAAAGATTGCACAAGTTACAGATATAAAAATTAAAGTTAAACAGGTTAGTACTGACGGGACTATTAAATATCTGCTTGAATTCCCAGATGGTGAGTGTGTTGAAACCGTTTTGATGAGGTTTGATAACCGTGCGAATTTGACAGCTTGTGTGAGTTCTCAAGTCGGGTGTGCGGTGAATTGTTCTTTCTGTGCAACCGGAAAGCGTGGATTTATCAGGAACTTAACTTATAAAGAAATTATTGAACAAGTTTTGATGATTCAACGAGATACAGGGCTGAAGGTTACAAATGTTGTGTTTATGGGGCAGGGTGAACCTCTGTTAAATCTTGATAATGTTTTGAAAGCTATGTCAATTTTTAATGAAAGTTTTCAAATTGGTGCAAGACGTCTTACTGTTTCGACATCAGGCATTGTTCCAAAAATCAGAAAACTTGCGGATTTGGATATGCAGTCAACTTTAGCGCTGTCTTTGCACGCTTCAAATCATAATACACGATTGAAGTTAATGCCGATTGAAGCTAAATATAATATGGAAGAGCTTCACAATGCTTTGAAATATTATGTTGATAAAACCGGCAGACGTATTACTATAGAATATCTTTTGATAAAAGATTTGAATGATACTGTAGATAGTGCAAAACAGCTTGCGGCATACTTAAAAGATATTAAATGCAATATTAATTTAATACCTTATAACCCGACAGAGCAAAACGATTACAAGCGTCCGTCAAATAATTCTATTATGAAGTTTAAGTATTTGATGGAGCATTCCGGGAAAAAGGTTACAGTAAGGCTGGAGCGCGGAGCTGATATTGATGCAGCCTGCGGTCAATTGCGCGGCAAGGTTAAGTAAGTGGCTCAACTTTCAGCACAACAAGAATGTATTCATAAATTGGCACGAAGAGATTAATAAATTGACTGTGGTGCCAGGATGTACTATACTTAATAAAGTGTATGGAAAAGGAGAGAAAGATGTTGAAAGTGAACGCTAGAGTGCAATTGCGGGGGGGGGTAACTTTTTAGAGCCTTGTAGTAAGGGTTTTGGCGCTTTGATTTTGCAAAAATCCGTAAGCCAAAAATCTCGCAAAATTTTTCATTTTTCATCTTTTAAAAAATATGGGTTCACTTTGGCGGAAGTTTTGATTACACTTGGTGTTGTTGGTGTAATTGCTGCAATGACAATACCGACTGTGGTTTCAAATTACCAAAAAATGGTAACAGTTCACCGGTTAAAGCAAACATATTCGCAGATATGGCAGGCAATGCGTATGGTGAGTAATGATTTTGGCGGAGATGATCCTGACGGTTGGGATTGTAGTGATTGGGATATTGGTGCTAATTGGTATAAGTCTCCGGCGCAATCAAGATGTATTTATTTGGTTTTTGACAAGATTGCTAATGCTACGATTTTTCCAAGGACCGGAAAAAAAGAAACTATGATGTGTCATATTCCGGGCAAGGATTATCCGGAGTACACTTATGTTAATGGTGTTAAGGTTGCTAATAATGATAAAACATTCTGTGGTAACGGTTATTCTGCAAGTTTTCCAAACGGGGCTTGTGTTGCGTGGACTCCGTTATATTGGTGCTATGAATCAGGTGGTTCTTTTATTATAGATGTTAACGGCTCATATACTGGTCCTAACCGTATGGGACGGGATTTGTTTGTATTTCGCTGGGGTACAGCAAATGATCAAGTTAATCCTGTACCTGCTCTAGCTCTGTGGCCGCACGGTTATACTATGACTCGCAACGGTGTAATAACTGTACCTGAGCGAAAACAGCTTATAAATTCCTGGCGGGGATGTAATAAGTACCAAGAAGGTGCAAATTGTACAGGTTTGCTTGTCCATGACGGTTGGAAGATAAGTCCGGATTATCCTTGGTAATTATTAGGAAAATACAGGAATTCTTATTTCAAACTGTGTTTGGGCTTTGGTTGATTTTGTCAGTTCAAGTTCTGCTTTTTGACTGTTTAAAAACGCTTTGCATATTGATAAGCCCAGTCCGCAGCCGTTTTTCTTTGTTGTATAGCCTCGGGTAAAAATTTCTTTTTGTTTTTCTTTTGGGATTGGTTTGCCGTTGTTGGATATTTTTATTATTCCTGTTTTGTTTTTAACCTCTGCCAGTACTTCGATTTTACCCTTAATCTCAATGGATTCTATACCGTTTTTGATTATGTTTACAAGGCAGGCTAAAAATCTATTGTCATCAATATAAATATTATCCGTATTTTTTATATAGGTTTCAAATTCAATGTCTTTTTCTTCTGTGTATGCTTTTGCCAGTTCACAGCCTTTTTCTATTAATTGTCTGAAATCTGTAATTTTTGCACTGTTGTTGTGAAGAGATTTTAAATCAAGAAGGTTTGCACTGATTATTTGGATAGATTTTTGAATACAATCAAGTGCGTTGGTTATTGATGGATTTTCTATTTCAGATTTTTCCATATTCTTTTTTATAATTTGAGAATACATATCGCATATAGACAGATGGTTTCTTATTTCGTGAGAAACGCATCTTATCTGCTGGTTAAGTTCATCAACTGTTAGTTCTTGTGTCATTTTGCCTCTTTTAATCTTAAAAATAAAGGGTTCGGCTTGTAATTACAGCAGAACCCTTTTTGTATATGTGTCAGATTTTTAAACTGTAGTCATTGCGGCAGTTTTACTTGTTTTGAAGCCGTGGCTAAGCGCGTATAGTACAGCATTGGTTCTGTCGTTAACCTGTAATTTTTGGAATATATTATTAACGTGAGTCTTAACTGTAGTTTCTGAGATAATTAACTTTCCTGCAATACTCTTGTAGTTAATCCCTTCGGTTAAAAGTTCAAGAACTTCATTTTCTCTTGAGGTAAGACTTGATAAAAGATTTTCGCCTTCTGAAGTTTTTGCTTCTTCTTTTGCGGTTGTTTGGAAGTATTCAAAAAATCTTGTTGTTAATACTGAAGGAAGATAAATCTTTCCTGATGCAACTTCTTCAATTGCGTTGATAAGTTTAACTGATGCCATAGTTTTTAAAACGTAACCTCTTGCACCTAATTTCATTGCTCTGTAGATTAAATCTGAATCATCGTAACCGCTAAGCGCGATAATTTTTGTTGACAGGTTAAGTTTGCAAATTGCTTGAATTGTTTGTAAACCGTCTTTTTCAGGCATATTGATATCCATCAACACGATGTCCGGGTGATATTTTTTAACTAAATTGATTCCAAGGTTTGCGCTTGTAGTTGTACCTACAACATCATAGCTGCTTTCAAGATTGATTAGTTCTTTAATCCCTCTTAAATGGTTTGCATTGTCGTCTATAAGTACCACTCTCAATTTTTTGTTAAAATCTCTCATTTGTTTATTCCCCCGCGTAATTAATTTGCTCTCTACATTTAATATACTAATCTTTTTAGAGGGTTTTTAAATCCATGCAGTGATTGATTCTTTTTATGTTTGAGATTGAAGGATTTATCTAAATCTAAAGGTTTAGAAAATATCTCAATCATGCTCTAAATCATGATTTCGCCGCATGGTTGATTTTTTCTTTGTCAAATTTTTAATAATTTGTTTGGTGTAATTTTATTGGTGGATATTTCAAATATTGTTAAACATAACAAAAAGTAAGGTACAGACTTTGCTGCACCTTATTTTAGATTTGTTTATTAATATTATTCACCAAGTAAGATATTATCAATTAATCTTACACCGCCGACTTTGCAGGCGATAAATACTCTGGTATTATCATTGGCGATTGTATCTTCTTCAAGATTTTCTTCATTCATAAATTCAAGATATTCTAAATCGTGATGTTCGTTTAGGAATTTATATGCGGTTTCTTTCAGAGCTTCAACATCAGTGATTCCTTTTTGATAACACAATCTTATGTTGTTTAGAATTTTACTTAGTACAAGTGCTTGCACTTTGTCTTCTTCTGATAGGTATTTGTTTCTTGAACTTAGGGCAAGTCCTGAGTCTTCTCTTACTATAGGGCAAGGAATTATTTCAACAGGAATATTTAGATCTTTGACCATTTTTTTTATAATAATAAGCTGCTGGGCATCTTTTTGACCAAAAAACGCGTAATCAGGCTGTACGATATTGAATAATTTATTAACTACTGTACAAACACCGTCAAAATGTCCCATTCTGGATTTGCCGCAGAGTTTATTTACATAGAAAAACGGCGGGATAACATACGTTAAAAAGTCGTTAGTTCTCATTTGTCCATCTCCGTACATTTCATTTGGAGATGGTGCAAAAATTATATTTACTCCTGCATCTTCACATAATTTTGTATCAGCTTCAAGTGTTCTAGGGTATTTATCCAAATCTTCCCCGGGGCAGAATTGGATAGGGTTTACGAATACGGAAACAACAACTTTATCGCATTTTTCAACAGCTTTTTTTATAAGACTCAAATGCCCGTTGTGCAAAGCGCCCATTGTGGGGACTAATCCTACTGTTAAACCTTCTTTTTTCCATTGTTTTACTTGCTCTCTTACTTCGGCTATTGTGTGTGTTAACATTTTATATCGCTCCTTGTTTTTAAGGCTAGTTGTTTTGCCTCTTCTTCCGATAGTTTGAAAACCTCCTCATCTGACGGGAAATTTCCATTTTTAACATCTTCGTTATATTGTTTTGCGCAGTTGAAGATTAAACTTTTCATATCGCCGTATTTGCGTGCAAATTTAGGTTTGAAGTCTGAGAATTTGCCAAATAAATCATCGCAAACAAGCACCTGGGCATCACAATATCTGCCAGCGCCGCAAGAAATTGTCGGAATGGATAAATTTTTGGTAATAAATTCTGCGCATTCTTCAGGAACCATTTCTAAAACTATAGAAAATGCACCGGCTTTTTCAAGTCTTTTAGCCTGTTCTAATAACTCAATAGCCGCATCAACCGTTTTACCTTGAATAATATGTCCGCCGATTACGTTTTGAGATTGGGGGGTAAAACCTATGTGTCCCATAACAGGAACACCCATTTGAACCGTACGTTTTATAAGTTCTAGTATATATTCATTGCAGCCCTCAAGTTTTACGGCATTTGCTCCGAACTTTACCATATTGCCGATATTTTTTAATGCCTGCGGGATATCTATGGTGTAGCTCATAAACGGCATATCTGTTACCACCATTGCGCGCGATGCGCCTTTTGCAACTGCTTTTGTGAAAATAGACATTTCATCAACTCCGATTGCGTTGGTGTTTTCGTATCCTAAAGCTACCATGGCAAGGCTGTCTCCGATTAAAATAACATCAACTCCCGCTTCATCAATATATTTGGCTGTAGAATAATCGTATGCTGTTAATACTGAAAACTTTTCGTTTGAGTCTTTGAGTTTTTTTAATGTCCTTACAGTAACTTTTGCCATTGTAAAATCCTTTTATTTATGCTGTCTTCTGAACCAGTA
>OHQR01001297.1_pt1 | contig 13319 bp, 15 predicted proteins | sample 1578191 | NCBI WGS metagenome assembly OHQR01 (sample SAMEA3879577, study PRJEB24766) | human gut metagenome | biome: human-associated habitat; feature: feces | place: USA | collected 1985/1987 | reverse complement strand
CGGAGTGATTGACACGGGAGTGAACAGTAACTAGCCTTTAACTGCTCCTGCTACAACACCTTCGATAATATATCTCTGGCAGAACAGGTAGAAGATGATGATCGGCACAATTGCAAGAACCAGAGTTCCCATCATTGCTCCCATATCAACTGATCCATATCCACCCTTCAGATACTGGACTGCCATCGGTACTGTCTTATATTTTCTCTGATCCAGTACAAGTGATGGAAGCAGATAGTCGTTCCAGATCCACATTGCCTGAAGAATTGTAACTGTTACACAAGTCGGTTTTGCAATCGGAAGTACAACTTTGAAGAATGTCTGGATTGGTGTACATCCATCGATCATCGCAGCTTCTTCAATCTCCAGTGGAATGGATTTCATGAATCCGGTGAACATAAAGACGGAAAGTCCTGCACCAAATCCAAGATAGATCACAATCAGTCCCCATGGATTTCCCATATGAAGCATATTTGCAATCTTAGATAATGTAAACATTTCCATCTGGAATGGTACGATCATTGCAAACAGACAAAGCATATATAAGACTTTTGTGAACTTTGTCTTCACACGACAGATATACCATGCACACATGGAGCAACATAAGATAATCACTGCTACAGATAAGATTGTGATAAACAAACTCCATCCAAATGCCTGAATCAATCCTGTCTGTTTAATACCACGGATATAGTTCTCTAATCCGACATACATCTTTCCGGTCGGTATCTCGAACGGGGCTTTACTGATATAGGCTTTTTTCTTAAAGGAGTTGATAAATACCAGTACGATCGGATACAGATACAGCAGACTGAGTACTGTAAAAATAACGGTTAATAATGTGCCATGTTTTACTTTTTTATTCATTACTGCTGCACCTCCTTTGATGTTGTCATTTTATTCTGAATTAATGCGATCACTCCTACAATAATAAAGAAGATAACTGCTTTTGCCTGTCCTACACCTTCCCAACCGGTTCTTCCATAGAATGTATTATAAATGTTCAGGGCAAGCATTTCTGACATCTTGTCCGGTCCACCGTTTGTCAATGCAAGGTTCTGGTCGAAAAGTTTGAATCCGTTTGTAAGTGTCAGGAAAGTACAGATTGTGATGGATGGCATAACCATCGGAATTGTAACATATCTTAAAAGCTGTACTTTATTCGCTCCATCAATCTGTGCTGCCTCGATCAGCTCTCCAGGAATATTCTGAATACCTGAGATGTAGATGATCATCATGTATCCAATCTGCTGCCAGAGCATCAGGATAACTAATCCCCAGAAACCATATTTTGAAGAATATGTAAGTGTTTTCTGGAAATGTGCCAGGATACCGTTTAATAACAGCTGCCATACATATCCAAGTACGATACCACCGATCAGGTTCGGCATAAAGAATACAGTACGGAAAATATTAGTTCCCTTAATCTTCTTTGTCAAAAGCATTGCTACCGCAAATGCAAAAATGTTGATCAGTAATACTGTTACAATTGTAAATAATGCGGTAAACCAAAGAGAGTGAAGGAAATCCCCATCTCCCAGTATCTTTGCATAATTGCCAAGTCCAATAAATCTGGCATCTGTTACCGTTGTGAATTTGCAGAACGAAAGATATACACCTAACACGAATGGTGCAAGGAAACCTATCGTGAATGCAATCAGCGTCGGCAATACAAATACCGGAAAATATCTTTTTATTGCTTTTTGCATGTTCTTCTCCTCCTGTCTCTCTTTCTGTAAAAAGCCTTTCTGTACCTCTGCTTTTCACATTTCTAATTACATAATTTCAGCCTGCCTTCGGTATTCTCGTTGGCAGGCTGCATGATATTTTCACTATTTCACAGCCTTTTTATCTGCCGGTCCTGTGAAAAGTCTTTTTTATTCATTTGCTGCTGCGTATTCTTCAGCCCATCCATCAACGAATGCTGTCTGTACACTATCCCATGTGCCTGTGCCCTGTGCATAGTTCAGAAGAGCACCACCAAGATTGTTCTTCCAGTTCTCAGATGGCATTGTTGTAAAGTTCCAGCTTACTGGTGTCTTTCCAGCCTTTGTGTACTCGGCATTTGCTTTTACAAGCGGGTTGTCCGGAAGGTAATCTGCGAATGTTGTAAACGGTGTTACGAATCCCATCTCATTTGCCAGCATGTCACGACCTTCGTCACTCTCAACTACCCATTTCATGAAATCAAGTGTTGCCTGAATGTCTTCTTCTGAAGCGTTCTTATTTACACACCAGTAGTTCTCAGATCCTGTACAAAGTCCCTGATTCTCTTCTCCGTCAACTCCGATGTAGATTGGAAGCATTCCCATATCTTCTTCTGCTACTTCGTTATCTTTGATATCATTGTAAGCCCATGTACCATTCTGATAGAATACTGCTTCGCCAAGTGCAAATTCACTTGCTGCGTCATCTCCTGTCTTAGAAGAGATCATAGATGGCTCACATGTAGAGTTGTTCAGATACAGATCCCAGATCTGTTTGTAGTTGTCAAGGTATGTTCCCTTGATAGCATCTGTACTATCAATTCCGTCTGCCTTGTACTCATAGTAGATTGGCAGGTTTGCAAGGTGAGTCTTGAATCTCCAGTCAGAAGAAGAATCCATTCCTGCTGAAGTGAAAGCTCCTTCTACTCCAAGATCATCTTTATGTGCCTGAATCTCTTCTGCAGCTGTCTTAAGTGCCTGGAAGTTATTCAGCTCATCGATGGATTTGATGCTTGCATCCGGCAGTTCGAAGTATTTGTTCAGAAGTGCTTTGTTGTAGATCAGACCATAAGTCTCAATAACATAAGCGATTCCGTCTACTGCATCACCATCTTTTAATACATAGTCATCAGACTCAACATCTTTGTAAACGTCACTTTTTGAAAGGTCATAGCAATAATCCTTCCATGTAGCAAGTCCAACCGGTCCGTTTACCTGGAACAATGTTGGGCCTCGTCTTTTGCCATCTCTGATTTCAGCTGTGACTCGTATGTTCCTGATGCAGCTGTCTGTACATCAACCTTAACACCAGTTTCATCTGTGTACTCTTTAGCAAGTTCTACCCACTGATCAGCCTGCTCTGGTTTGAAGTTCAGATAATAAACTTTTCCGGATGACTTATCTCCTTTTGCTGTTTCATCTCCGCCTGATGTGCTTCCACATCCTGCAAGCATTCCGCCTGCCATTGAAGCTGCAAGTACAAGTGCAAGAATCTTTTTCTTCTTCATAATTGAATCCTCCTTTTATGATTACTTGTCTTTGTTTTTCTTGATGATGTTATTATAGTAAAAAGTGCCAAAATAAGATATAATAAAATTCCAAGAAACATAACACTATTTCAAGATTATTGTAATTTTTGAAGATTTTGTGTATGATACAAGAGTTCATAAAGAGTCAAATTAGAAAGGATGTGTCTGTTTTTATGCTATCAGACACAACAGGATAGAAAAAGATGGATCGTACGATCAACTATCAGATAACAGAAGAAGCGGACGGCCTGCGTATCGAGCAGTTCCTGCGTCACCAGGGCTACTCCTACCAGAACATCACTCAGTTAAAAAAGATGCCGGAAAGTATTTTAAAAAACGGAGTCTGGGAATATATGCGTTCACTACTTGCTACTGGAGATATTCTCACAGTACATATTCAGGAAAATGAAAGTTCACCGAATATTCCTCCTGTCGAACTGCCGCTTAGCATTATATATGAAGACGAAGATATCCTTGTTGTCAACAAACCTGCCGGAATGCCGATCCATCCATCACTGAATAATTATGAGAATTCTCTGGCAAATGGACTAATGTGGTATTATACAGAGCAAGGAAAGCCTTTTATCTTCCGCTGCACGAACCGCCTGGACCGTGATACTTCTGGACTAACCGTCATTGCCAAGCACCTGATCAGTTCCAGCATCCTATCTTCCATGGGCGCACGACACGAGATCAAGCGTGAATATCTCGCGATCGTCCGTGGCAGTGTAACACCTCCATCCGGCACGATTGATGCACCACTTGCCCGCACCGGCAGTTCCATGATTGAGCGAAAAGTAGACTTCAAGCATGGAGAGCGTGCAGTCACACATTATAAAGTTGTAGAAGAAAAAAACGGGCACAGCCTTGTCTCTCTTATCTTAGAGACCGGCCGTACCCATCAGATCCGTGTCCATATGCAATATTTAGGATTCCCACTTGTCGGTGATTATCTATATAATCCGGATATGGAATACATCCACCGCCAGGCATTACATTCCTGGAAGCTCTCCTTTATTCATCCAATCACAAAGGAGCCGATGGAATTCACAGCGGAATTACCAGAAGATATGAAAAATATTCTTATTTAAAGAACACTATAGCGCGAAAACACTCCCCGCCACAAATCAGGGAGTGTTTTTCTATCTATTCTTATACACTAAGCTTCTTATCTGCCATCCATCCACTAAGTAAAAATACCGCTACACAGATTATAATATAGTATACAAGATATCCAACACCAAAGAATGAATTTCCTGCTACTTCTACATTCGGAAGTACATTGCTGATCAGATTATAAATTTTTTCTATTATAAATGTAATCACAAAGAAAGCTACGATTGAGATTCCTCCTGCATATTTTGAATCCCTTAAAATAGTTCGAGAAACGATTACCGCAAGATAACCAACCATCACAACCTCTGTCCATCCGACAAAGATGCAGAGAAGATTCCAGATAATCTGTGCGATCAGCTGCCCTTCGCCTGACACTCGTATAAAACTATCTCTTATGATTGCAAATACATTTCCAAGTTCTCCGACATACTGGATCGTCCCTACAAAACAAAGCAGTCCGGCAATCGCATAAAGTGCAAACACGAAAAACATCTGTGCGATCGCTACAACAAATTTTGCTCCAAGAATTTCCCATACGGATTTCGGAGTCATCCAGATCATATAGCTTTGCTTTGTTTTCAAATCTCTGTTCAGAATCAGAATACTCTCTATTCCCATATAGAACACTACAAAAAACGATCCGACTAATAAAAGCGTTGCACTGATTCCCATCAATGCATCCTTTTCAGCCAGCATACCTCCAAAAAATGTAAGCACACAGACAGCTAAAGCTACCATAACAATCATTCTCGAAGTCCGCTGTTTCTTCCATTCATATTTCATTAATTTTCCCATCGTTACTCCCTCCTTACATCTTCTGCAGATAAAGCTCTGCAAGTGAATTTCCCGTTGTCATTCTCTCTGTCTCAACATTCACGACATCCACAAGCTGTCCATCTTTTATAAAAATCGCATCCTCAATAAAGCTTTCTACCTCTTCAATCAGATGGGTAGAGATCACCATTGTACGATTCTCATCTGCTTCTTCCAGGATCAAAGCAATAATCTCTTCTCTCGCTTTATAGTCCACACCGTTCAAAGGCTCATCTAACAAGAGAAGATCTGCTTTTCTCGCCAATGTCGCTGCCGCTTTCAGCTTGGCATTCATTCCGCTTGACATTGCAGATGCTTTCATCTCTTCATTCAAGCCCAGGCGTTCAATTGTTTTTCTAAACTGCTCTCTGTCAAAATCCTCAAAGAAATCTGCATAATATTCTTCTACATCTTTTACCTTCATATAACTATAGAAAAATGGTTCCGTTGACATATATGCGATGGATGCTTTGTCCTGATAGCTAAGCGGATGTCCCTCAAATAAAATCTCTCCCTCTGTTGGCTGTGTCAGTCCCGCTGCCATCTTCATAAGTGTCGTCTTACCACTTCCATTTTCTCCGAGAAGACCATAAATCGTGCCCTTTTTCAACTTCAAAGTAAGCTCTTTAACTGCTTCTTTATTCCCGAATTTCTTTGTGATATTTCTATATTCTAACATCATTTCTGCTCCTCCTCGTAATCGGCAATCTGCTCAATAATCTCGCCTTTCTGAAATCCAAGATCACGCATCTCGTGTACAAAATTCTTCAACAGCTCTTCTGCCATCTCCTTCTTCACATTGTCAAACATATACTCCTCCTCCGACACAAATGTACCGATTCCACGCTTCGTGTAACAATATCCTGCCATCTCCATCTCCCGGTAGATTCTCGCCGCTGTGTTCTGATTCACTTTATACAAAACTGCAAGCTCCCTGTTCGATGGCATCTTCTCACCCGGTTTCAACTCGCCCTTTACCATCTTTTTCTTAAGCTCGTTGATCACCTGAAGATAGATTGGACTTCCTGAATTATATTCCATGTAATTCCTCCATTTATCTTTTTTGCATTTGCTGTATCAGTGCTATAGTTAGATAGTACACTAGGTTTTTAGTTTTGTCAATATAAATATAGACATTTTTCTCTTTATGTGTTAATATAAATACGCTTTCATTATGTTTAACCAGGCAACTGAGAGGGCGTTCTCACCTGCTTCTAGTCTTGTGGAAGGGGTGGTCATTATGAGTACATACGAAGAATTGATGGTTATTCTGACGACAGCCAGTTTGATTGTTTTAATTTTGAATTATACACATAAAAAATAGACGTCCTTGCTTTGGCCAGCAGACGTCTATTTTTAATACTTTGCTACTGAAGCAGATGGGATAGAGCCATCAACTCAGTTGTCTTGTTAAGCATATTGTAAGTCACTTTTTTACTTCTGTCAAGCATCATTTCCGAAGTTTACTCAATCTGCCAGTCAATCGGCTCGATTCCATTCTTCTCCAGAAATGCATTTGTCTGACTGAATGGCTTGCTTCCAAAGAAACCTCTGTAAGCAGCCAGCGGGCTTGGATGCGGTGCTTCCAGAATAAGATGCTTTGGATTCGTAAGCATTCTCTTCTTCCTCTGTGCAGGTGCACCCCACAGAATAAAGACAATCGGTCTGTCCTGGCTGTTCAGTGCCAGAATCGCTGCATCTGTGAATTCTTCCCATCCGATTCCTCTGTGAGAGTTCGCCTGATGTGCTCGTACTGTCAGCACAGTGTTCAACATTAACACACCCTGCTCGGCCCATTTTGTCAGACACCCATGATTTGGGATTGTGCAGCCGAGATCATCATGGAGTTCTTTATAGATATTCACAAGTGACGGTGGAATATCTACACCTTTCTGCACAGAAAAGCTTAATCCATGTGCCTGACCGTTATTATGATAAGGATCCTGTCCAAGGATCACAACCTTCACATCCTTCAGCGGAGTCAGATGAAATGCATTGAAAATATCCTGTGCCGGTGGAAAAATCAGTTTTGTCCTGTATTCCTCATTTACCGTCTCAAATAATTTCCTATAATAAGGCTTAGAAAACTCACCTTTTAATGCCTCATACCAGTCTCCATTCAAACCACTCATAGTTCCTGCTCTCCTCTTCTTTCTGCTTAACCATTCTCTACAATCTGACAGAAATTCCTTCGTTTCTCAAATACTCTTTTACTTCTTTGATTTCCAGCTCTTTATAATGGAATAAAGATGCTGCCAATGCTGCATCTGCACCACCGTCTGTCAGTGCCTCTTTAAAATGCTCCAACGTTCCTGCTCCACCGGACGCGATTACAGGAATCGATACACTGTCAGCAATCGCACGTGTCAGTTCCAGATCATATCCAGCCTTCGTTCCGTCACCGTCCATACTTGTCAGAAGAATCTCACCTGCACCAAGGGACTCTACTTTCTTCGCCCACTCGACTGCATCGATACCGACATCCAGACGTCCACCGTTCTTATAAATATTCCATCCTGTTCCGTCTGCTCTTTTCTTTGCATCAATCGCCACTACTACACACTGGCTTCCAAACTTCTCTGCCGCTTCACGGATCAGCTCCGGTCTGTTGATTGCAGAAGAATTGATTGAAATCTTATCCGCACCTTCTCTTAACAATGCACGGAAATCATCAACTGTCCGGATTCCTCCGCCGACAGTAAACGGAATAAACACACATTCCGCAACCTTTCGTACCATATCAACAACTGTTCCTCTATCATCTGAAGAAGCTGTGATATCTAGAAATACAAGTTCATCAGCTCCTGCCTTATCATATGCCTTTGCAATCTCCACCGGGTCTCCGGCATCCTGAAGATCAACAAAATTCACACCTTTTACAACACGTCCGGCATTCACATCCAGACATGGGATAATTCTTTTTGTAAACATTCTCGCACTCCGTTACTGAAAACTTATAAAAAGTTATAAACTTCTATGTTTCATTCCTACTTCAACGAGTATGCTTTTGATGATATAAATATCTATCTACTCACAAGTTCTTGTACTCTCCATAGGCGTAAATTCCGGACTAACGTATCCGTACATATTTGCATTAACGTTTCAGTGTCAGCTTGCAAATTTTTCTCCATAAGTCTTGAGATTTATAGATGCCTGGAAATCTCTGTCAATCATATTCCCACACGCACATCTATAAACTCTGTCAGATAACTTCAAATCTTTTTTGATGTTTCCACAACAGCTGCAAAGCTTTGATGATGGATAAAACCGATCAGCCACAATAAGCTGGATCCCTTTATCACTGCACTTATATTCAAGCTGTTTTCTAAACCAAAAAAATCCTTGTTCCTGAACTGCTTTGGATAAATGTCTATTTTTCATCATTCCGCTGACATTCAGATCTTCAATACAAATAAATCTTGGCTTTCGATTTACGATCTCAGATATGGTCTGATTCAAATAGTTTTTACGGATGTTTGTTAATCTGTGATTTCGTTTTAATAAAAGTTTTTCCTTTTTGATTACATTATTTGTTTTACAGTAACTTTCCCCTTTCTTATTTTTCTCGTAAGAACGAGAGATACTACGCTGTAATCTGCGTTTCTGTTTTTCTAGTTTCTTTACTTTCTGACTCTTATTGATGTTCTTATACTTAACGGCATCAGAGCAGACAGCTAAGTCTTTAATTCCTAAGTCTATGCCAACTCCATCATCATTAAGTGTTTCCTTGCAGTCAGGAAATTCTACACATACACTGATCCACCAGTTCAATCCATCAAAGGATATTCTCGGATTCATATATTTAACATCTGTTGGAATACGTCCATGTTCTGCAAGTCTTACCCAATTCTTTTTTTGCTTATTTGCTTTCCTGCTGGAAGAAAAACCTTCAAGCTTAACGTGGGTATTACTGAATTGTATCTTAACGTTGTCCTGATAGAACTTCGGCATTGATCTCTTTCTGGACTTGAATCTTGGGAATTTTTGCAAACCCTTGAAAAAGTTCTTATACGCAGTACAGGCATCTTTGATTGCCTGTTTGGTTACATTATTTGAAATATTTAATAACCATGCGTATTCATCAGAATGTCTAAGCTTTGTAAATTCTTTTCTGAGTTCTGAATCTGAAATGAATTTGTCACCTTTTTCGTAGCTTTCTTTTTCCCTGGCCAAAGCCCAGTTATAAGCAAATCTTGAAGCTCCTGCGTACTGAAACATCTTAGTTTTCTGTACGTTGTTTGGTATCAACATTACTTTTATGGCTTTTACCATCTGTTTCCTCCTGTATCAATTCTCGGATAAGTTTCTTAGCTTTGTTCGCTCGTTTTCCTTGTAATTTGCAACTGAATACTGTGATTATTTGAACCAGATCTTCAACAAGTTCCTGCTGTTCAGATTTTTCAGTATTATCAATAATCTCAATCTCACAATTATAAAGTGAAGCGATATATTCTATCAGCTCAAAACCAAATCGCAATAGCCGATCTTTATATAAAACAACAACCTTTTCAACCTGATTTTGAGATATTCGCCTGATCAATTCCTGAAGTCCTTTTTTCTTATAATCAATCCCAGAACCGATATCACTTATTATCTCAAACGGCTGTCCTTTTGCCAGAAGATATGTCTTAACATTATCAATCTGTCGTTCCAGATCATCTTTCTGTTTATGGCTGGAAACGCGACAATATCCAATTGTAATGCGGTTTTTAGGCTTTACATTTATTACCTGGTTGAGTTGCTCATCAGAATAATATCTATAGCCACTTACTGTAGTATGATGCGGATGAAGTTTTCCATTGGCATCCCAATTTCGTAATGTCTGAGCAGATACGCCTATAATTTTTGAAAATTCATGTATAGAATAATATTTACTCAAAGTATCAACTCCTTTCAATAATATTCCACTCTAATATCTTGTAAAACTCAACACCAACTTATATGATTTTATAATTTATATTTAACTGTTAACAACCTCCTACAGCTCTACAAAGTTTTTCAGAATCTTCAGTCCTACATCACTGCTCTTCTCCGGATGGAACTGGCATGCGAAAATATTGTCCTTCTCAACAGACGCATGGATATGTGTTGTATACTCTGTTGATGCCTTGACAATCTGTTCCTCTTCTGCTTTCAGATAATAAGAATGTACAAAATATACATAAGAATTCTCAGCGATTCCCTTAAAAAGTCTTCCATCATTCTCTAAATGAAGGGAATTCCATCCCATATGGGGAATCTTATATCCTTCTTTATCAGGTATCCTTAAAATCTCACCATTTAGAATTCCAAGTCCTTCTACACCCGGAGCCTCATCGCTGTGCTCAAATAAAAGCTGCAATCCAAGGCAAATTCCAAGAAATGGTGTTCCCTTTTCTGTAACCTCGCGGATTACTTCATCAAGTCCTGACTGTTTTAATTTCTCCATGGCATCTCCAAATGCACCGACACCCGGAAGAATCACTTTATCTGCATGAAGGATCTCATCTCTGTCCGCTGTAACTGTAACATCCTGTCCAAGTGCAAGCAATGCTTTCTCAACACTGCGGATATTACCGGCATCATAATCGATTATTGCTATCATTAGCCTACCTCTTATCTGTAATCTGTAATCTATTATCTAGTATCTATTTTCTATACTTTACCACACTTTGCGTCGAGTTCAAACCAAAATTCGACTCCATTGTCATAATTTTTCACGCCGTACCCCTGATGGAAAGATTCCATGATTGCCTTAACGATTGAAAGTCCAATCCCATTTCCACCATATTCACGTGTATGTGCTTTATCCACTTTATAAAATTTATCCCACAGTTTTGGTACATCCTCTTCTGGAATCGGTTTTCCACTATTAAAGACGGAAACACATACTTTTCCATCCGTTGAAACGATCTTCACTTCGATCCGCTTCTCATTTCCGACATGATGAATCGCATTCGTAAGATAATTCCGTACAACCTGTTCTGTCTTAAACTCATCTGCCCAGACATAAGCTGTCTCATCAGCAATAAAATCTACATTCGCATTAACCTGTTGGATCAGAATATCACAACTTGCAATAACACCTTTCACAAGCTTCACAATATCAAACCGTTCAAATTCCACTTCATCTGTACCGAATTCCAACTGATTCAGTGTCAGCAGATTCTTGACCATCCGGTTCATCTTTCCTGCTTCATCAATAATGACATCACAATAAAACTCTGTACTTTCCGGGTCGTCATTGATTCCTTCTTTTAACCCTTCGGCATATCCCTGGATCAATGCGATTGGCGTCTTCAGCTCATGGGAAACATTTCCAAGAAATTCATTTCTCATATTTTCAAGTTTCTCTTTCTGCTCAATGTCCTGCTGCAGCTGATTATTCGCAGTCTTCAATTCAGATATTGTCTTTTCCAGCTGATCTGACATTTTATTAAAGTTCTCGCCCAGAACACCAATCTCATTCTTTCCGCCGCTCGTATACTTCGCATCAAAATTCAGATTTGCCATATCTTCAGAAAGTCGTGCCAGTTCCAACACTGGTTTTGTAATCCTTCGTGAAAAAATCCATACAAGGATTCCTCCAAAGAACATTCCGAAAATCCCAAGATAAATCAGGAACTGGTTGGCAAGATTGGCACTTTCTCGGATACTGTCCAATGGGCTTCGCATTGTGACAAATACACTATCACTCAAGTATCCCCACATTTCCAGATAATCTATGCCACTCTGTGGATCCTGAATCTTACGAAGTACATAATCGTTCGAATGCTTGAGAATCTTTTCCTGATCATCATCTTTCAGGAAGAAAATACGGAGCATCTGTTTGTACAGGAAGCCTTCTTCCTTTACATTTGTAAATACAACTTTTCCATCGTCAGAAATATCCATCGCACAGACATCAATATTTGTTTTTTCAAGTTCCGCCACAAGTTTCTTCTGCACTGCCTCATTTCCAAGATTTCCATTGTTCACTGCTTCACTCATTTCCTCATACATCTCAATCAGATCTTTCTGCTTATGAGACATATAATATCGTCCAAGAAATCCTGTGGTAACAATAAAAACTGTCATGAGAATAAAAACAAGAAGACCGATAAAAATAGCTGTCATCTGTCCGCTCAACGTATATTTCCGTTCCCTTTTTGCTTTCTTCATCTGATTTATTTCTCCGTGCTCTGAACTTCAAACTTATATCCCATGCCCCAGATTGTTTTGATATATTCGCCCTTGTCACCTAATTTGCTGCGCAATTTTTTTACATGCGTATCGATCGTTCGTGCATCCCCAAAATAATCATAATTCCACACATTGTTCAATATACGTTCCCTCGATAATGCAACGCCTTGATTGTCCATAAAATAGGTCAACAGTTCAAATTCTTTATAGCTGAGTTCTACCAGTTCTCCATTGATCCGCACCTCATGTGCAGCCCGATTCAGACTGATTCCTCCCGCTTCCATCACATCATCTTCAAGTGCATTAGTTCTCCGCAAGATTGCCTCTACACGTGCCACTAATATCTTCGGGCTAAACGGTTTCGAAATATATTCATCAACACCAAGATCAAATCCGAGTAACTCATCTTTCTCATCACTCTTGGCTGTCAACATAATGATCGGCACCTGTGAATACTGACGGATTTCCCGACAAACTTCCCAACCATCCATCTTCGGCATCATCACATCAAGGATGATCAGCGCAATGTCTTTGTTCGCAAAAAATACGTCAACCGCCTGTTCACCATCCTCTGCTTCCAGTACGACAAATCCCTGTTTATTTAAGAAATCTTTGACAAGTTTACGCATACGCTGCTCATCGTCCACCACTAAGATTTTCAATTGTTCCATAGCTTTCACCAACCCTTTCTCATTATTCTATTTAATAAGAAGTCAATGAATATGCTCATTGACTTCTAAAATAAGTATATAAAATAATTATGAATAATCTGTGATAAGATCACTTATTTTTTAGTGCGTTTTCCCGCTCATCCAACTGTTTTTCTTTCTGTTCCAATTGATCCTGCCACTGCTCATATTCATCTACTAATTCTTCCCGCATTTCTTCTTTATAATTTGTAAAATACGTAAACACAGAATATCTGGTCTTAAATGTCACTAACAACATTCCCAAAATAATGATCAACAAAACGGTTATGACCATGTTTTTGATC
>OHQR01001295.1_pt1 | contig 13321 bp, 9 predicted proteins | sample 1578191 | NCBI WGS metagenome assembly OHQR01 (sample SAMEA3879577, study PRJEB24766) | human gut metagenome | biome: human-associated habitat; feature: feces | place: USA | collected 1985/1987 | reverse complement strand
GCTCGATGCCGATTCTGCGGAGCTGATGCGGGCGCTGACCGACCCGCAGCTCGCCCGGGAGGTCGGGACCGACAGCCTGCAGCTCTTTTCGATCTTTATCCCCAATACTTATGAATTTTATTGGACGGTTTCGCCCGAGGATTTCGTGCGCCGCATGCGCAAGGAGTACGACCGTTTCTGGACTCCGGAGCGGGATGCCGCCCGCCGACGCAGCGGTTTGAGCCGGGACGAGGTGATGACGCTGGCTTCGATCGTCACCGAAGAGACCAACAAGGCCGACGAAATGCCCCGTGTGGCGGGAGTCTATATCAACCGCCTGCGGAAAGGGATGCCCCTGCAGGCAGATCCGACGGTCAAATATGCGCTGCAGGATTTTTCGCTTCGCCGGATTCTGCACAAGCACTTGAGAACCCCTTCGCCGTATAACACCTATCTGAACAAGGGGTTGCCGCCGTCGCCGATTGCGATGCCTTCGGTCGCTGCGATCGACGGGGTGCTGAACTTCGAGAATCACGACTATCTCTTCTTCTGTGCCCGCCCGACTTTCGACGGTTATCACAGTTTCGCCCGCACGTACGGCGAACATCTGGCTAATGCCCGGGCTTATAGTGCGGAGTTGAATCGTCGGAATATTAAATAATTTCCGTATATTTGCCCTCCCTATGTTGGTTAAAATCTATACCGAGAATCCTTCCGAGAAGGAGATCGACCGGGTGGTGAACCTGCTCGAAAGGGACGGCGTGGTGATCTATCCGACCGACAGCGTCTATGCCTTCGGCTGCTCGATCCGTTCGGCGAAGGCCGTCGAGCGGCTGCGCCGGATCAAGGGGAAGGATCTCACGACGTTTTCCGTCGTGTTCGATTCGCTCGGGCAGATTGCCGATTATTGCCGGGTGGATAACGCTCAGTTCCGGTTGCTGAAACAAAATCTGCCGGGGCCCTTCACCTTCCTGCTGGATGCATCGTCGCGTATGCCGCACAAGGCGCTCGAACGGCGTCGCACCATCGGGATCCGCATTCCGGACAATTCGATTCCTCGGGCCATCGTCGAGCGGTTGGGAGCTCCGCTGCTGACCTCTTCCGTGCTGGATGACGAGGAAACCGAATATATGACCGATCCGGAGTTGATCCACGAGCGGTACGGCCGGGACGTAGAACTGGTGATCGACGGAGGTGTCGGCGATGCGGTGCCGACGACCGTCGTAGATCTGACGGGCGGCGAGCCGGAGATTTTGCGGGAAGGCAAAGGCGTGTTGCGGGAATAAACGTATGCTAAAAATAGAAGAAGAATGACAAAGTTCAAATTCTGGAACGAGGTCTGCAAGTACGGAGCGATCATCGGACTGGTCATGTCCGTAGCTTTCGTTATCGAGCAGTCCCTGATGTTGTCGGGGTGGTTTTCAACGATGGGGCTGGTATGGGTCTTGGCCGCAGTCGTATATATCGTGTTGCTTTATCGTTTCGCCAAGCGTCGCCGCGAGCAGTACGGTCAGGAGCAGGGATTTCCTTTCGGCCACGGCTTGGGTTTTATTCTGGCTCTGATCCTGGCGTCGGCCATGATCAAGGGGGTGGTAGAATACCTTTACCGCAGTGTTTTCATCGGATATTCGGAGTATATCGACCGATACACTTCCGCATTGATCCGGTTCGCTGAGGAGGGAAAGTTCCCTGCGTCGATGGAGGGCGTATTCGCCGAAATGCTGAAAACCATACAGGAGGCGTCGGAGCCTTCCATTCAGGCTACCGTAGGAGCTTCGATCTGGGGCAACCTGATCGTCGGCCTCGTCCTGGGGCTTATTTTGGCCGGCATCCTGGCGCGTGCACCCCGGCCTTTCGGTCCTCAATCCGAAGAGTAAGAGAACGATGGATGCTACGCTCGACATATCGGTCGTCGTTCCTCTCTATAACGAGGAGGAGTCCCTGCCGGAGCTGGTCGAATGGATCGATCGCGTGGCTCGCGGCGAGGGTTTGTCTTACGAGGTAATCCTGGTGGACGACGGTTCCGGCGATGGTTCGTGGCGCGTGATCGAAAATCTGCACGAGCGGTTTGCGGCGGTGCGGGGGATCAAGTTCGCTCGCAACTACGGCAAATCCGCCGCCTTGTATTGCGGTTTCGCTGAAGCGCGCGGCGAGGTGGTTTTCACGATGGACGCCGACTTGCAGGACTCGCCGGATGAGATTCCGGCTCTGCGGCGTATGGTCCTCGACGAAGGGTACGACCTGGTGTCGGGCTGGAAAAAGAAGCGCCACGACCCGGCCGGAAAGCGGTGGCCGAGCAAGTTTTTCAACTGGACGGCCCGCACCGTTTCGGGAATCCGGCTGCATGATTTCAATTGCGGACTGAAGGCCTACCGCCGCCGGGTGGTCAAGGCGATCGAAGTCTATGGCGAGATGCACCGTTATATCCCGATTCTGGCCAAACAGGCCGGATTCAAGCGGATCGGCGAGAAGGTCGTCGAGCATCGCGCCCGCAAGTACGGTCATTCGAAATTCGGTATGGAGCGGATGGTGAAAGGGTATCTGGACCTCATTACGGTTTCGTTTCTCTCGCGTTTCGGCCGTTCGCCGATGTACTTTTTCGGCAGCCTGGGAACGTTGATGTTCCTTTTCGGCGGCTGTACGACGGCGTGGGTGATCGGTGCCAAGTTGTATAAACAGTGCCACGATCTGCCTGTGCGGGCCGTAACGGACCAGCCGCTTTTCTATCTTTCACTGCTGGCTGTCGTGCTCGGCGTGCAGTTATTCCTGGCGGGATTCCTGGGCGAGTTGATCGACCGGAATGCCGCAGACCGTAATAAATACCTGATCGAAAAAACATTGGATAATCAATAAACCTTGCAGAGCCTGCGATTTTCGGCAGGATTCGAAGAGGTTCGCATAAACAAAATAGAAGTTATATGATTCAACGTATTCAGACTCTGTATCTGTTGCTGGTCGTCGTACTGACGGGATTGGCCTTGTGGCTGCCGCTGGTCGATTTCACCGTTGGGGCGGACACTTGTACGCTGACCGCTTTCGGCCTGAAGGATGCCGCCGGCATCACGTTGCTGCCGACGGTGTATCTGGGGGTTGTTCTGGTTGCCGCCTGTCTGGTGCCGTTGGTGACGATTTTCCTTTTCAAGCGCCGTCTGGTGCAGATCCGGTTATGTGCCGTCGAGTTGGTGCTCCTCATCGGTGCCGGGGCGATGATGGGAATCTATTTCTACCTTTGCAACCGTTACTTCGCGGACAGTGAATTTTACTCCCATACCCTTAAAATTTCGCTCGTTTTCCCGTTGGTCTGCCTGGTTTTCGACTTGCTGGCTTTGCGGGCGATCTTCCGGGACGAAAAGCTGGTGCGGTCGCTCGACCGGATTCGCTGACCGGACGTATTTCTCGGAAAAAAGGCGTGCGGTCAAAACTGCACGCCTTTTGTGTTTATTTTGCCGGGAAAGAATACGGTTTGGTGGGGTTTTTGATACGAAATAAAAATCCGGTGTGTCGTTATATTTGATTTAACGGGATTGTAATACGAAAATAGTGTTCGAATTATTGTCGAAACAGGAAAAAATAGTATTTTTACAAAAAGTTTAAGAATAAGTGGCCTGAGTAAATATGCAAGACGATGAAGTTATTTTTAACCTATTTTTATATCACTCTAAAATTTAATTGTTTATGAAAAAGAGTAGCATTTGGAAATTGCTCTTCAGTGCATTGACCGTGTTCGCCGTGGCGGTGTTCGCGGGATGTACCGACGACAATGACGACATGGGCGCTCCCTATCTGAACGTCACGCCGGAGAACCTGACGTTCGATGCGGAGGGACAGCCCGCAGATGAGTACAACGGTACTTTTATCGTTGAAACGAACCGTCCCTGGCGTGCTATCGTCGAGGACGAACAGACTTGGGTGCGCCTTTCGGCTACCGAAGGCGAGGGCGATGCTGCCGTGACCGTTACGGTGCCCGCTTCGAACATCGGTCAGTCTGCCAAAGTGACTTTCGAGGTTTACAACTCCTACGGCGCATTGATTCAGAAGGATGTCAATGTGCTTCAGGGCGAAGTGAAGCCTGCGACCGTTATTTACGGCAACAATTTCGATAAAACGCTTGCCGCGAAGGACGCGAACAATCGCTGGCCGTTCCTCGACCAGTCGGATGCTTGGCAGAATGCTACGGGCACGGGTATCGAGTCCGTAACTTATGCTTACAAGAATATGTCGGTACGCTCGTCGCAGAAAAACAGCGGCGGCTATGACGGAGCTTCGGGCCAGAACAAGATCTTCTTCGGTACGGCTCCCGCTAATTTCGACATAGATAACATTACGCTGCCTTCGGGCGAAACCAATTATCGGATTACTTTCGGTGCGAATTATTCGAAAAATAATGATGGTACTTACGATAATACTTTCAAACCCGAGTATTTCCACGTTTGGGTCGGAAACGGTACGACCTGGAAAGAGTTGAAATATGAGAAGATCGGCGGCAGCGACGAAACCGATCCTTATTGGATTCTGTTCAAGTCAGATTTTACGCTGAAAACGGCGCTGAAGGAGCTTTCGATCCGCTTTACTACCACGACGGGCGGTGAGGCTGCTAATTCCGCATTCTCGATCGACGATCTTTCGTTTACCAATGGCAACGGCGGTCAGGAGGTCGATCTCGAAGGCGGTGTGGTTCCGCCCGATCCGGGTGAGGCTACGGCCATTACCATTCCCGAGCTGATCGCACAGATGACTACTACGGAAGCTCCGGTGGATGCCAATGCAGATCGCTATCTGGACGCTGTGGTGATGAACGACGTGGCCGGTGCCAATTATACCTTCAACAACCTGATCCTCGCTACCGAGAATGCGACGGAGGCCGGTAACGGCATCACGCTCTACGGCAGTCAGGTAGAACCTTCGACGCTCGGTCTGAACAAGGGTGACAAGGTGCGCGTAACCCTTTATAAAGGACTTGCCAAGGTGGTAAATTACAGTGGTATGTACGAAGTGACGGGCGCTAAGGAAGCGACTTGGTGCAAGGTCGAGAAGACCGGTACGGTGACTTCGATTCCCACGGCGACGATCGCTGCTGCGGATCTGGCGAAATATCAGGGTATGGCCGTGACGATCGCCAATGCGTCGGTTGCCCAGGCAGGTGTTTGGGCGAGCGCCAGCGCACTCTCTTCGCATACTTTCACTGCCGATGGAGCCAATTTCACCGTATTCTGCAAGCAGAGCGATGAAAAGAACCCGAGCGTGTTCCTCGACGTACCTTTTAAGGCTGGCTCGGGTAATATCTCCGGTCTGGCTGCCGTATATAAGAATAATTCCCAGCTCGTTCCGCGCAATCTGGACGACGTGGCCGCTTTCAGCGACAGCTCGACCCCGATGATTACGGGTGTAACTCCGGCCAGCCTCTCCTTCGAGGCTGCGGGCGGCGAGAAGACGCTCACGGTTTCTGTTATCAACCAGGGTGACAACCAACTCTCCGTAAGCGGCCTCACCGCTCCCCTGAGCGCTACGGTCAGCGGCCTGACCGTGACGGTCAAGGCCGATCCGAATACCGGTACGCAGCCCGTTAATCAGACGCTGACAATTACCCTTGCCGGCAGCACCAAGACCGTGCCGGTTACATTGCTCGGTGCCGGCGGCGGAGGAACCGGTGAGGTCGTTGCGTTCTCGATCACGGATATTAAGGCGGATAATGCGGATCTCCCGACCAATGGTTACGGTTCGCAGGTTGTCGCTACGCCCAGTACTTGGGTTAGTTGGACCGTCGGCGGCATCGAGTTCACGGGTGTGAAAATCTGTGAATCGCCCGCTACCAACGGCTCGATCATTCAGATGCAGGGTAATGACTCCGATGCGGCTAAACAGGCGAAGCTGCAAAACGTGACGCCGATCGACGGAATGTCGAAGATCAAGATCGTTTTCCGGTCGTATCCGAATAAGAGTGGCAGCTACTACAACCCGGGATATACGATGACCGTTGCCGGGGCTGCTCAAACTCCTGTGGAAACATACACGGATAAGAGCGGTTACAGAGAGTATGTACATGAGTACGATCTGGCCGGTTTGGGTGCTGATTCCTTTGTGCTCGACAATAATAAGGTCGGAGCCTTGTATATCGAATCGTTCGAGATTACCAAATAGTTTTTAATATGCCGGATACCGACTCTTGGAGGGATCATCCCCTCCAAGAGTTTGGTTTCTCGGATAGTTTTTATAGTTTACCGATGATGTCGATGTTCAGATATTGTGAGAAGGGATGGAAATGGCTGTTCCTGACGATGATTGCGCTCTCTGTCGTAGCTTGCGGCGACGATACGGACGATTTTTCGGGTTCTGCCGTATGGCGGACCTCTTCGACGGTCGGAGCTGCGGAGGGTTCGGCCGCCATACAGATTGAGGGACCTGTCGGCGCCGGATGGCGTGCCGAAATCAAGGACGGAGGTGCTTGGTGCTCGTTCAGGCTCAACGATCCGACGGTCCTCGTGAAGGAGGGCACCGTACAGAGTTCGAACATCAGCAATATCCTGGACGTTTATTATACGCGGAATACCGGGAGCGGGGAACGTTCGGCGACCATCGAATTCGAATTTTTCGGCGGTGAGCCGCAGGTGCTCGTGCTGACGCAGTTTTCGGCCTCTTCGACCAACGATCCCTACGATGAAGGTCATGCGAAGGCCTGGGCCGAATTGCCGGAAAAGCGAGTCGATGAGAATTTCGTTTACGTCAGCCACTTCGCTTCGCTCAATAACCGCACCGTGCGCAACTATTCGTTCTGCTACGACAAAACGCTCCATGTGGCGCATTGGGTAGCTTATCCGCTGCACTCGGTGTACAGAGGATCGATCGACCGTACCGACGATTTCCAGTACGATCCGAAGGTCGATTATTCGTATCAGCCCAATCTGGTCGAAAGATCCTATACGGGAAGCTATGATCGGGGGCATCAGCTCCCTTCGGCGGACCGTACGGCTACGCGGGAGTTGAATCTTCAGACGTTCTATGCGACCAATATGACGCCGCAGCTCAACCGGCTCAACCAGGATATGTGGGCCAATCTCGAAGCCAAGGTGCGTGCGCAGATATGCAGCGACACGCTTTACGTGGTGACCGGTTGCTATTATGCCAATACCAATACGACGACGACCGACCGTGACGGGAAAGTTTGTCCGGTCCCGACGAATTATTTCAAGGTATTGCTTCGCACGCGCACCGGTACGACCGGTAAACGTATCGCGGATTGTTCGGCCGATGAATTGAAGGCGATCGGATTTTGGGTGGATCAGAAGAGCTACGGCGATATTCAGCCGCCTGCGTCCATTTGCATGAGCGTGGCGGAGATTGAAAAAAAGACCGGCTTTACGTTCTTTCCCAATATTCCCGAGTCGGCTGCGGAATCCGTAAAGGCACAAAACTCTCCGAGCCAATGGGGAATCCAAAACTAATTTGACTTATGAAAAAACGACTGATTTTTACAGGACTACTGGCCTTACTGTTCGCAGCCTGCTGTTTCGCGCAGAAACCGTACAAGGTGGTCTTTTACAACTTGGAGAACTTTTTCGATACGATCAACGATCCTGAGGTCAATGACGACGAATTCACACCGGAAGGACCTAAAAAATGGAATTCTGTCAAGTATGCGAAGAAGTTGGGCAATACCGAAAAGGTGCTTTTCGATATTGCCGGTATCGATAAGGATTATCCGATCGTGATCGGCGTATCGGAGGTGGAGAACCGCTCGGTGCTCGAAGATATCATCGCTACGCCGAAGATGGCTCCGGGCAATTACCGGATTTCGCACTACGACTCTCCCGAAGCTCGCGGTGTGGACGTCGCTTTTATGTACCGTCCCGATGTCTTCAAGCTGGAGGGCAGCGCACCGATCCGCACGCAGATTCCTTCGCTTCCGAATTTCAAAACCCGCGATATTTCGACCATGTGGGGTACGATCGACGGCGAACCGTTCTTCTTCATGGTGGCTCACTGGCCTTCGCGTCTGGGCGGCAAGGACGCTTCGGAGTTCAAGCGTATCGCCGTCGGCGAGCAGATGCGTCGAATCGCCGACTCTGTCCTGAAGGTCAATCCTGCGACCAAGATCGTGGCGATGGGCGACTTCAACGACGATCCGACCGATCCGAGCATGTTGGAGGGGCTGAATGCCAAACCCAAGGTCAAGGATCTTCAGCCGGGCGATTTCTTCAGTCCGTTCCACGCCGTGCTTCGTGCCGGTATGGGAACGCTGGCTTACGGCGACGCCTGGAATCTCTTCGACAATATCGTAGTGTCGGAAAACCTGGTCAATGCGAAGCCCGGCGAGTTGCGTCTGGTACGGGCTCCGGGATCGAAGTACTACGGGAATGTCTTCAAGCGTAACTATATGATCCAGCGAGAGGGGCAGTTCAAAGGCTATCCTTTGCGCACGTACGTCGGAAACAATTTCCAGGGCGGTTACAGCGACCACTTCCCCGTTTATATCTACATCGGTAAATAAATACCTTAACTTGAAAGGATATGAAAATAAAAAGTTTACTAATTTTTGTATTTACCCTGATGTCGCTGACCGCGTTCGCTCAGAGCGGCGGTATCAAGGGTAAGGTCGTTTCCCGCGAGGGACGTGTCGCGGTGGACGGGGTGAAGGTTTCGGTCACTCCCGGTGAAATGACTGCCACGACCGACGGCCGAGGTGGTTTCGTGATCGAGAATGTCGAGCCCGGCGAATATACGTTGCAGTTCGAGGCTCCCGAATTCGAGCCTTTGACGCTCGTGGTGCGCGTGGACAAGATGGTGCGCGACATCAATACGGTGATTCTGGTCCCCGAAGTGCTTTCGACCGTAATGGACGATTCGATCTTCGCAGAGTTCGACACCGAGAGCGGCAACGATGCGCAGTCGCTGCCTTCGTCCCTTTCGGCTTCGAAGGACGTTTTTAACAACATCGCTTCCTACCGGTTCAGCGAGATGCGTTTCAACGTGCGTGGTTACGATTCGCAGTATTCGGACGTTTACCTGAACGGTATTCGCTTCAACGACGCTATGACGGGCTATACGCCCTGGTCGTTGTGGAGCGGTCTGAACGACGCTACGCGCAACCAGGAGATCACCAACGGTTCGATCATGTCGGATTACGGCGTGGGTAGCATCGGCGGTACGACCAACATCAACGCCCGTGCTTCGCAGGTGCGCCAGGGACTTCGCGTGAGTCTGGTGAACGCCAATTCGATGTATCGCTTCCGTGCCATGGTGACCTATGGTTCGGGTCTGCTGGACAACGGCTGGTCCTATGCGTTGTCGGTATCTACCCGTCAGGGCGGCAACTCCTACGTGGACGGCGTCTATTACAACTCCTACGGATATTTCGCTTCGGCCGAGAAGATTTTCAATTCGCGTCACCGGTTGGGCTTCACGATTATGGGTGCTCCCACCGAGCGCGGTGCGCAGCAGGCTTCCACGCAGGAGGCTTACGATCTGGTCGGCAACAACTATTACAACCCCAACTGGGGCTACCAGGACGGCAAGATGCGTAATGCGCGCGTGCGTAACAGCCACGAGCCGATCGCTATGATCAACTATACGTTCGATCCCAATGAGCATACCCAGTTCAACCTGGCCACTTCGTTCCGTTTCGGTAAGAACGGTTATTCGGCGCTGACGTGGTACGACGGTGCAGACCCCCGTCCCGATTATTACCGCTATATGCCGAGCTACAAGTTGCTGAACGCTACCGACCTGGAGGCCGCTTCGATGGCTGCGGCCAGTCTGGCGGATCAGTGGATGCGCAACGTGGGTAATATCCGCCACTTCGACTGGGACGAAATGTACCAGACCAACATGAATTTCCGCAATGCCGAGGATGAAGCGATATACGGTCCCGGCGCCCGTTCGAACTATATCATCGAGGAGCGCCATACCGACCAGTTGGACTGGAACCTCGCCGCGCAGATCAGCCGAATCTATAAGGATAACTCCCGTCTGACGGCCGGAGCCAACGTCCGCATCAACCGCACGTGGTACTACGACGAGGTGAAGGATCTGCTCGGCGGCGACTATTACGTGGACGTCGATAAATTCGCACAGCGCGACTTCGGCGATCCGATCATGGCGCAGAACGATATGGATTATTATAACCAGTACGGTCATGCAAGAGCCGTCAGAGAGGGCGACAAGTTCAGCTACAACTACAAGGCGCATCTGCGTTCCGGCGGTGTATGGGCTACTTATGCCACCCGTTTCGGCGGTTTCGGCATGAAGTTGGGCGCCGAGCTCGGCGGACTTTCGATGTGGCGCGAAGGTCTTTGGCGCAAGGGTCTCTTCCCGGATAATTCGAAGGGCAAATCGGAGAAACTCGAATATTTCGTATACAAGGCCAAAGGTAATTTCGATTATGTCATCAATGCCAACCATACTTTCGAACTCAACGCCGTGGCGATGCAGAATGCTCCTGCGTTCCAGTCGGCCTTCGTTTCGCCCCGTACGCGTAATTCGGTAACTCCGGGGCTTACGACGGAGAAGGTTTACGGCATCGACGCTTCGTACAACCTGCGTTACGGCGATTATAAACTCCGTGTTTCCGGTTATTATACGAAGGTGAACGACCGTTCGAAGGTGATCTCCTTCTACGATGACGTGCTGAAGACCTATACCAATTTCGCCTTGAGCGGTATCGACGAGCAGTATTTCGGTCTGGAAGTCGCCGCTTCGATTCCGATCTACAACGGTTTGTCTTTGAACGGTGCGATCAGTTGGGGTCAGTACACTTACACGTCGAATCCCAATTACGTGCAGATTGCCGACAACAGCGCCGAGCCGCTGAACTCCGGTACGGTCTATTGGAAGGATATGCGCGTGGAGAGCACTCCGCAGACGGCAATGAATATCGGTTTGTCGTACCGCGGTCCTCATAACATCTACGCATCGATCGATCTGAACTATTACAACAATATGTATCTGTCGATGAACCCGCTTTACCGTACGGACGAGGTGTTGTTGCCTACGATGACGGACGAACAGATCCGGGAGCTGCGCAGTCAGGAGAAGTTCGATTCGGCTTACACCTTGAGTGCGAGCATCGGTAAGAATTTCTACATTCAGCGTCGTTATACGCTCGGCTTCAGTTTGCAGGTGAATAACATCCTGAACAACCAGAATATCAAGACCGGCGGTTACGAGCAGATGCGTGTGCAGGGCATTAAGACCGGCAAGGAGATCACTTCCTACCAGAAGTTCGCTCCCAAGTATTTCTACCTGTTCGGCACCACTTACTACCTGAATGTCTATTTCCGTTTCTAACGGCTTAACGAATTAATATTGTGAAGAATATGAATAGAATAGCAACCATATTTCTGGCGGTGACAGCAAGTTTGTTCTTCGTCGGCTGTTATAACGATTTCGATACGCCGGCTCCTGCGAAGGTATGGACGGATGCGGACTTCAGCGACAGTAAAATCATTTCGATCAAGGAGCTGAAGGATATTTTCGAGGAGGCTTATCCCGGAACCAGCGGTATCGGCCAGTCGCTGACCATTACCGACGACCTGGTGATTCGGGGCAAAGTCATTTCCAGCGACCAAGCCGGTAACGTCTATAAGTCGATGTACCTGTACGATGAAAGCTGCCAGTCGGCCATCGAAATCAAAGTGACTTCGGGATATTACATTACCTATGCTCCCGGTCGCCTGGTTTATATCCGTTTGCAGGGTCTGGTGCTGGGAAATTACCGCACGATGCTCAGCGTGGGTGTCGCATCGACCAATTCTAATTATGCCAACGGCAATATGGAGGACCGCAATACCTTGGAAGAGCATGTCAAGCTCGGCGAATTGATCGGCTTGACGGCGGCCGATACTTTGGTGGTTACTCCCGCTTCCTATTCGACGCTGACGGATGAGTCGCTGGGGCGTTTGATCCGTTTCGAAGGGTTGGAAAGCAAGTTCGGCAAGGCCGGCTGGGGGTATAAAAATACATTCCCCAACTACTTCGCCAACAGTACCTCCTACGATGTGAATTCTCCGGGTTGGACCGATATCAACGATTGGGCTACCTGGGCGACGAAGCGGGTCGATGAGCTTACGCACGAGAGTACGTTCTATTATGGCTCTGCCTGGTTCACCTATGGCGACATCAACACCCTCGCAGGCAATTATGTCGTACGTTCGAGCGGTTATTGCCGTTTCCGTGACGAGAAAATACCTGCGGACGGTTCCGTGGTGAACATTACCGCGATCTATACCAAGTTTTCGCAGGGCAGCGATGCGACGGCGGCCTATCAGTTGTTGCTGAACAAGGCGTCCGACGTGGTCGTGACTTCGAAATAGCCGCAGTTTGCAGTTGAAATCGCCGGGCCTCATCTTTTTGATGAGGCCCGTTTTTTATTCTTTATGCGGTTGCGATTCCGCTCGTATTGTCCGCGAAGGAGCTGCCTCCGGTCTTATGAGGCATAAATTTCAGGGAAGAGCAGTGCGCGGAAGTCGGAGCGCATGATCTTGTCCCGTTACTGTTTTTCCTGCCTGCCGGGGAGCCGGTTGCCGTATGTCCGAAAAAAGCAAGACATTGTTCGGATCGTTCTTTTGCTGCAAGTTGGCAGGCTGTCGCACCGGGGGACCTGCTGTCCGCATAATGCGATTCCGACTGCCGGGAAGGGGCAACGTGATCGGCAGAGAGCTGTCCGCAAACGGAAGAGCGTCGCCGAAACGGAGAATTCGATGCGAAGTGCGGAATCGGAAAGCATGGCGGGGTATGACATAACGTCGTTCGTGGAGTTTGGTTCCGCGTCTGTTTTCCGGAAACGGATACGATTCCTGTGCGTGGACGATCTTCCTGCATTGCAGATAGGAGCGGAAAAGGAAACATCCGTGAACAGGAGTCCGAAACCAAAGAAAACCCCCGAACCGGTGAGAGTTCGGGGGTAGTAGTGAATAAAACCTGTTATTGATGATTATTCATCTGCTTCGGGTTGAGCTTCGGGACGCATGGTGACCTGTATTACGTTGCCGCTGTCGAGGAGCTTCTTCGCCAGGTCGCGGATCTCGTCGTAAGTGATGCTGTTCAGGGTCTTTTCGTAGTCGGCGAGCAGATTCTGCTTGTGACGGTTGTAGTCGTCGATCAACCCGAACCAGGTGCCGTTATTTTCGAGCGTATTCTTGAATTGCTTGACCAAGTATTCGCGGGAGTCGTTGATGTCTTTGGCTTCCGGTCCTTCAGTCGCGATTTTCTCGATTTCATCGAAAACGATCGGCACGAGTTCGTCGGCCATCTCCTCGTTGGTGTCGAACGAAATGGTCATGCTGTAAGTCTCGCGGGGGATGTACTTCGTCGAACCCTGGACGCGCACGCCGTAGGTTCCGCCCTTCTC
>OHQR01001284.1_pt1 | contig 13457 bp, 8 predicted proteins | sample 1578191 | NCBI WGS metagenome assembly OHQR01 (sample SAMEA3879577, study PRJEB24766) | human gut metagenome | biome: human-associated habitat; feature: feces | place: USA | collected 1985/1987 | reverse complement strand
TCGCTTCCCCCCCCCATTAAAAAGCCCCGCATCAAAAGATGCGGGGCTTTGATAATAACAGAGGAGTGATCCGGATTATTTCTGCTCGTCGAGCAGGATCTCCATGATCTTGATCGCTGCGGTCGCAATCGGGGTACCGGGGCCGAAGATGGCGGCGGCACCGTCACGATACAGCTCATCGTAATCCTGTGCCGGGATCACACCGCCGACGATGACGATGATATCCTCGCGGCCCAGTTTCTTGAGTTCGGCGATGATCTGCGGAACGAGCGTCAGGTGGCCGGCGGCCAGCGACGATACGCCCACTACGTGAACATCGTTCTCGACAGCTTGTTTGGCTGCCTCCTCGGGAGTCTGGAACAACGGACCCATATCGACATCGAAGCCGATGTCGGCGTAACCGGTCGCAACGACTTTGGCGCCACGATCGTGTCCGTCCTGACCGAGTTTGGCGATCATGATGCGCGGCTGGCGGCCCTCCTTCTTCGCGAATTTGGCAACCAGTTCCTTCGCGTGTTCGAATGCGGGATCTGATTTCACTTCTGAACTATATACACCTGAAATGGAACGAATAACTGCTTTGTAACGTCCTACGACCACCTCGCAGGCATCCGAAATCTCGCCCAGCGAAGCGCGTACCTTGGCGGCCTCGATAGCGAGTTCCAGCAGGTTGCCCTTGCCGGTCTTGACGCATTCGGTGATGGCCTCGAGCGCCTTCTTCACGGCTGCTTCGTCGCGGTTTGCACGCAACTCCTTCAGACGTTTGATCTGGCTCTCGCGTACGGCCGTGTTGTCCACAGCCAGAATATCGATCGGAGCTTCGTGATCCAGACGGTATTCGTTTACGCCGATGATCTTCTCGATGCCCGAGTCGATGCGGGCCTGCTTGCGGGCTGCCGCCTCCTCGATACGCATCTTCGGAATACCGGTTTCGATGGCCTTGGCCATACCGCCCAGCTTCTCGACCTCCTCGATACGCTCCCAGGCCTTGTGGGCGATCTCGTTGGTGAGGGTTTCGATGTAGTAGGAACCCGCCCAGGGATCTACTTCGCGGCAGATGTTGGTTTCCTCCTGGATGTAGATCTGGGTGTTACGGGCGATACGTGCCGAGAAGTCCGTCGGCAAGGCGATCGCCTCGTCCAGTGCGTTGGTGTGCAGCGACTGGGTGTGGCCCAGAGCGGCTCCCATCGCCTCGATAGCCGTACGGGCTACGTTGTTGAACGGATCCTGCTCGGTGAGTGACCAGCCCGAGGTCTGGCTATGCGTACGCAGCGCCAACGATTTCGGGTTCTTGGGGTTGAATTTTTTGACGATCTTCGCCCAGAGCATACGTGCCGCACGCATTTTGGCGATCTCCATGAAGTGATTCATGCCGATCGCCCAGAAGAACGACAGACGGGGTGCGAAAGCATCCACCGACATACCGGCTGCAACGCCCGCACGCAAGTACTCCAGACCGTCGGCCAGCGTGTAGGCCAACTCGATGTCGGCCGTGGCGCCTGCCTCCTGCATGTGGTAGCCGGAGATCGAAATCGAGTTGAACTTCGGCATGTTCTTCGAAGTGTATTCGAAGATATCGGCGATGATCTTCATCGAGAATTTCGGCGGATAAATATAGGTGTTGCGCACCATGAACTCCTTGAGGATGTCGTTCTGGATCGTACCCGACAGTTGATCGAGGGTGCATCCCTGCTCCAGACCGGTCACGATGTAGAACGCCAGGATCGGCAGCACGGCGCCGTTCATGGTCATCGACACCGACATCCGATCCAGCGGAATGCCGTTGAAGAGCACCTTCATATCCTCCACCGAGCAGATCGACACGCCGGCCTTACCGACGTCGCCCACTACGCGCGGGTGATCGGCGTCGTAGCCGCGGTGTGTCGCCAGGTCGAATGCCACCGACAGACCCTTCTGTCCGGCAGCCAGGTTGCGGCGATAGAATGCGTTGGACTCTTCGGCCGTCGAGAAACCGGCGTATTGGCGGATGGTCCAGGGACGCATCACGTACATCGTCGAATAGGGGCCGCGGAGGAACGGTGCGATACCTGCCGCATAGTTCAGGTGCTCCATCTCCTCCAGATCCTTTGCCGAGTAGGAGCCCTTGACAGGTATCTGCTCGGCAGTCAGCCACGGTTCGGTTTGGCCGCAGCCTTTCGAAGCGCAGCAGCTCTTCTGCTCGCCTCCGTCATATGTTAAATCTGAAAATTTTGCTCTCATGACTTTTGCTTTTTAGATACCCATTTCTTTGAGGTAGAACTTCAGTGTTTCGAGTACGTTGCTCTTGACGTTGATGAAATTCTTGATGCCCTGGGCTTCCAGTTCGGGCATACATGCCGGAGCGCCCGCAACCACTAGGATCGCCTTGTCGCCGAGCAGCTCTTTCACTTTGGGAGCCGCCTCTGCGTAGTCGTCGTCCGATGCGCAGACTACGACGATCTCGGCTTTCGATTCCAGAGCGGCCTTGACGCCCTCTTCGATCGACTTGAAGAACGTGTTGTCGATTACTTTGATGCCGGCGCATGCGAAGAAGTTGCAGGAGAACTGGGCACGGGCACGGGCCATAGCCAGGCTGCCGCAGGTCAGCATGAACGCCTTGGGCGCCTTGCCGCTGCGGTCCACGTGCAGACGCATGGCTTCGAATGCCATGGAGCCACGATAGGGAGCCAGCGTGTTGCCTTCGCTCACGGGGCGGGTTACGGCGGCTTCGGTCAGCTCCTTGCCGGCGACCTCCGTAAAGTTGGGGTATTGGTTGGCGCCCAGCAGGATTTCGCGGCGTGTTGCGATGTTCTTGTCCTTGGCTGCGGCCGATGCCTTGACGCGCTCTACGATGAAGCCGCTTTCATAGGCTGCGGTGTAGCCGCCCTTCTCCTCGATTTCGCGGAAGAGTTTCCACGCCTCGTTGGCGATCGAGTCGGTGAGGTTTTCGATGTAGTACGAACCGCCGGCCGGATCGACGACCTGATCGAAGTGCGACTCGTGTTTGAGCAGCAGTTCGACGTTGCGGGCGATGCGCATCGAAAATTCGTTGGGATCTTCGTATGCCTTGTTGAAGGGAGTCACCTCGAGCGAGTGTACGCCGGCGATCGATGCCGACATCGCTTCGGTCGTGCCGCGCAGCATATTGACGTAGGGGTCGTATGCCGTCTGGTTCCACGTCGAGGTCACGGCGTGCGTGAACATCTTGCAGGGACAGTTCTTCACGGGATTATAGGCTTTCACGATGTTGGCCCACAACATACGGCCTGCACGCAATTTGGCGATTTCCATGAAGTAGTTCGAGGTGATGGCCTGCGAGAAACGGATCTTTTTGGCGGCCTCTTCGATCGTGAAGCCCATATCCATCAGGCGTACCAGGTAGTCGTGACCGGCAGCGAGCGAGAAGGCGAGCGCCTCGACGATCGTCGAGCCGGCGTTGCTGAAGATTTCGCCCGATACCGTGATTACGCGGATACCTTTGTAGGCTTTGGTTTTCCGAACCAGGTCGGCGATCTTTTCGAAACACTTGGCACCGTTCTCCGAACAGAAGCTGCCTTTCGAGGTCAGTTTCTTGACCAGCGGGTCGATGCAGAAATTGATGTGCACCTCTTCCGCAGGCAGTTGCTCCTTTTCGATCTTCGCGATCACCAACTCTGCCACATGGGCGGTTTTACTGCCGCTGAAGGTAATTTCGACTGCAGGGATATGAATATCCTTGAGCAGCGTATTCAGATCTTCTGCGGAGAAGGTCTCCGGAACGATCTGGAATTCGATCGAATCGACGCCCGCATTGAGGATCTTGAGCGCGATGGCGTTCGCCTCCTTGGGGCAATTGACGATGACCGTCTGGTGGATCTTCCAGCGGTTGTGGGCGCGGGTGCCCCGCACGTAGGGGAAAACCCCGGCTTCGGAGCCGAGGAACTTCAGTCCGGCGAGGTTTTCAGCCCGGTAGTAGGGACGGACGTTGAAACCTTCCGGCGTTTTCCACACCAATTTACGCTCGTAGTCCGCACCTTTGAGGTCGGCCTTGATTACCTCCTCCCACTGCTCGGTCGAAACCGGCGGAAATTCGGTAAACAACTTTTCACGTTTGGTAGTTGCCATAATAAATTAGAGATTAGTATTGAAATATGTTCAATTGCTTTTAAACTGCCCGTAAAGATATAAAATAATTGCCGGATTGTAAGCAAGAAATGCGGAAAATAGCCGGTTTGTACCAACGAAGGCTCTTTCCGGCGGAGGTTTCGGAAATGCCCGGATCACGAATGGGATGATTTTGCGAAAAATGCTGTTTTTCGCAAAATAACGTCTGAAATCGACTGGTGTGATGAATTTTTAAGCTATTTTTTCGGGAAAAGTTGTTTTTTTATTGGTTTTTTTGAAAAATATTCGATTTTTTTGGGGAGATGTGGTTTTTTGTGCGTTTTTGTCGTGTCGAATATTTATCTTTGTGCGCAGAAAGGATGCCGTTCGTCATCCGGGCGGAAATGTACGGGTTTTACGGTATTCCGAGTTCATAATTCGAATTGATCCCATGTCATTGCTCCGATTCAAAATGGTGGAGGCGGCCATCAATCACAAAGCCGTCGAAGTGAAGGCTCCCGAGGGAAGTCCTTCCGAGTATTTCGGTACGAAGGTATTCGGCCGCGAGGCCATGCGCCGGTATCTCAACAAGACGGTTTATGCCCAACTGCTCGATACGATGCAGCGGGGGACGCCGCTGACGCTCGAAGTCGCCGACGGCGTGGCTGCCGGAATGCGCCAGTGGGCGCTCGACCACGGCGCCGACCACTATACGCATTGGTTTCAGCCTCTCACGGGCGGTACGGCCGAGAAGCACGACGCCTTTGCCGAGCCGGACGGCTGCGGGGGTGTACTCGACGAATTTTCCGGCAAGGTGCTTGTCCAGCAGGAGCCCGATGCGTCGTCGTTTCCGAACGGCGGTATCCGCAACACGTTCGAGGCACGGGGTTATTCGGCGTGGGACCCCACCTCGCCGGCCTTCATCGTGGGCGGTACGCTCTGCATCCCGACCGTCTTCATCGCCTATACGGGCGAGGCGCTCGATTATAAAGTGCCTCTTCTGCGGTCGATTTCGGCCGTGAATAAGGCTGCGACCGAGGTGTGCCGCTACTTCGACAAGGAGGTGAACCGGGTGATTCAGTATTTGGGTTGGGAGCAGGAATATTTCTTGGTGGACGAAGGACTCTACGCCACGCGCCCCGACTTGCTCATGACCGGACGCACGCTGATGGGGCACGAATCGGCCAAGAACCAGCAAATGGACGACCATTACTTCGGTTCTATCCCCGAGCGGGTGGCCGAATTTATGAAAGACTTGGAAATACAGGCCTTGGAACTGGGCATCCCTTGCAAGACGCGCCACAATGAAGTGGCTCCGAACCAGTTCGAGCTGGCTCCCATCTATGAAGAGACCAACCTGGCAGTGGACCACAACATGCTGCTCATGTCGCTGATGAAGAAAATAGCCCGTAAACACGGATTCCGTTGTTTGCTGCACGAAAAACCGTTCGCCGGTATCAACGGGTCAGGCAAACACAACAACTGGTCACTGGCTACCGATACCGGCATCCTGCTGCATGGGCCGGGCAAAACTCCGACCGACAATCTGCGTTTCGTCACCTTTATCGTGGAAACGCTCATGGCAGTCTATCGCCATAACGGGTTGCTCAAAGCCTCCATCATGAGTGCCACCAACGCCCACCGCCTGGGGGGGCATGAGGCTCCGCCGACCATCATTTCCTCCTTCCTCGGCCAGCAACTGAGCGACATACTCGAACATTTGGAACATTCTACGGACGACGAACTGATAGACGTAGCCAGCAAACACGGCATGAAGCTCGACATCCCGCAAATTCCGGAACTGCTGTTCGACAACACCGACCGCAACCGTACGTCTCCCTTCGCTTTCACAGGCAACCGGTTCGAGTTCCGCGCCATCGGTTCACAAGCCAACTGCGCCGCCGCCATGATAGCCCTGAACGCGGCTATGGCCGAAGCCCTTATCGACTTCAAGACGCGGGTGGACGCCTTGATAGCAAACGACGTAGACAAGACCAAAGCCATCCTGCAAGTGGTACGCGAGGACATCAAGACGTGCAAGCCCATCCATTTCGACGGTAACGGCTATTCCGAAGAATGGCAGGAAGAAGCCCGACGCCGTGGACTGGATACGGAACGCAGTTGTCCCCTTATCTTCGACCGTTATTTGGACGAAAGCAGCGTGAAAATGTTCGAGACGACCCATGTGTTCACACGCAATGAAATCGAGGCACGCAACGAAATCAAATGGGAAACCTATACCAAAAAGGTACAAGTGGAAGCACGCATCTTCGGCGACATGTGCATGAATCACATCATTCCCGTGGCCACACGCTACCAAAGTGCCTTGATAGACAACGTGCACAAAGTACAGGAGGTTTTCCCTGCCGAGACTGCGGCCCGACTGAATGCCAAGAACCTGGAACTGATAGAAAAGATTTCGGAACACACAAGCTTCATTGCCGAAAATGCAGACCGGCTGGTGGAAAACCGGAAGGTGGCCAACCGCATTGAAAACGTACGTGAGAAAGCCATTGCCTACCACGACACGGTGGCACCGATGTTGGAAAGCATACGCTACCACGTAGACAAACTCGAACTCATCGTGGACGACGAGATGTGGCCGCTTCCGAAATACCGCGAACTGTTGTTCATCCGATAAACATACGACATGGAGTATTTCTTTCCGAACCATCCGGTTCCGGCAAGAATACTCCTTGTTTATTTATAAACCTCAACCCTACACCCAATGAAAAGCTCTTTGTTTAAATTTACCGCAGGACTCTATCTTATCCTACTCACAGCCTGTTTCGGCGACCGCGACGGCAAGTATCCCGTCTTCCCGGAACAGCCGACGCAAAAAGCGCGCCAAGGATTCAAATGGGAAATCGTATCCGGCGCGGGACTGCAATTCTGGGCACAACGCGACAGCCAGACTTGTGTCGTCACGGACGGACTGCTCGAAGGGGCAGTCGTCAAACACACAGACCGCTCCCGCTCCGACGGCCGTCCTGTCATCAAAATCTTCCATATCGAAGACGGCGACATCGACGACGTACTGGACCAATTGGAAGAAAGCCCGGGATGGAACAGCGAAGAAACCTGCAAGTTCAAGGAAGTGGATTGCGATCGCAAGGGAGTGACGCGCTACGTCCTCGTACCCACCGGCGACTATGCCGACCGGTTCGAAGCAGCCATGGAAGCGAAAGAGGCTATCCCCTCTACTTGTAACGGTTGGGGAGTGGGCAACAGCGGACGGAGGTATTTTGAAATCCACGACAGCCATCCGGACAAAGCCATCTTCATGGAAATAGGACAAGAGCAGCCTCTCTTCGATCCGGAAAGCATCGTCCTCACGGATATTCCCCTACAAACAGTCCGGGGAGAATTGGTCATAGGACACGAAGTACGTACTTTCACCTCTTGCGGTGACACAATGGTATATTGGGTCAAGGACCTGACCGAAAAACTCCTGCCCACTTACGACAACGCCACCCAAGGAACCCGGAACGGCTATCCGGCCTATGCCGAACTGCAAATCCGGAATATGGGAAAAAGCTACGAGGGTTTTGCCGCCGGATACGCCGGTGTGTACGAAGTGACAGAGGTCAGGGAAGTCAAGACCGTGGCACTCACGGCAGGAAAGAATTACGATAGCCGGAAAATTTCGGTGGACAGTCTGAACACTCTTGTCACGTCGGCTTCCCTCGACATCATCTATACCCCCACTCCCGGCGAAAAAGACATAGAACTCAATGCGCCGGAGAACGTATTGCCATTTCTGGAAGTCTACGTCAACAAGAATGGAACGCTCTTTGTCAACATGAAACATTTCGCCGACATCTCTTCGGATACCCCGTTCAGCATCGAACTGAAAGCTCCTCCCATGGACACGTTCCACAATAAAGGAACCGGCACACTCATCCTGAAAGACGGGGCATATAGTGACGGCGACGTTCGCGTCACAGCCGATGGTCCGGTAATATGCGGCCCCATCACTTGCCGGGATCTGTACATTTCTGCCACGTCCGACAAAATTTTCCATGCCGACCAGCAGTTCACGTGCCGCGACATGACACTACATGCAAAAGCAAATGCTTCCATCGACCTGACCGGCGGTATCACTTGCCGCCTCCTGAATGCGCAAGCCGAAGGGGGAAGCAGCATCAACGCCAAGGAGATAACGGCTACCGACGTTGCGGCACAATCCTCTTCCTCCGGAACCGTCACCCTCACGGGCAGTTGCACAAAGGCCGCACTGGCCAATGCGTCGTGCGGAAGCATCGAAGCCGAAGGGCTGCAAGCCATGGATGCCACAGCCACGGTGACCGGCGAAGGGACGGTCAGTTGCCATGCCACCCGCAAGATAGAGGGAGAGGTGAACGGCACGGGCAGCATATCCTACAAAGGACGTCCGCGCATCGTTTGCAAGACACCTTCGGGAAGAGACCACATTAATCCTATAAAATAAAAAGTATGAAAAAACAGATTTTTCTTCTTCTCGTCTCAGCCATTGCCTACTGTAGCTGCACAAAGAGCCCAGCCCAATCCCTTTGTGACGGGGAAACCGGGGCAAGCCCCAAAGACATACAGACCCAGAAAGTGACCGTCGGCGACTTCAACGCCATATCAGCCACGTCGTCTGTCGATGTGGTTTATATCCCATCTGAGGATGAAACGTCCGTGGAAATCCGTGCAAGCAAGGCCGTCCTGCCTTACATCAGTGTACAAGTGGATGCCCATGGGACATTGGTCGTAGGCATGAAAAAGCCCAAAGACCCCACAAAAACCAAAGGGATAAAGGAAGTACATGTCAAGGCACGCCCGGTCGGCAGCTTGTCTGCCTCCAGTTCCGGGGACATTTTCGTAAAGGACGGCCTGCACGTAAAGGGCGACCTCCGTCTCACGGCAGGCAGCAGCGGTGACATCTCGTGCCAAGACATCAGTTGCAAAGACCTGCACGCCACATCCAACAGCAGCGGTGACATATCAGGCAAGTCCGTTTCCTGCGGCCTCCTCACTGCGGCCTCCAACAGCAGCGGCGACATCTATTTCGGTGGTTCAAAATGCCAACAGGCCGACTTGCAATGCAACAGTAGCGGGGATTTGCACATCAAAGGGTTGGAGTGCACGCATTTGATAGCCACAGCCACCTCCAGCGGAGACCTTCGTCTGCAGGGTAAATGTGAACAAGCCAAATATACAGCCTCAAGTAGCGGCGACATCGATGCCGGCAATATGGAAGCCCGGCATGTGGATGCCAATGCCTCTTCGGCAGGAGACATTTCGTGCCACGCCTCGGAATCGCTGAATGCCCACACAAGCGGCGGAGGGAGCATCGCCTATTCGGGGAATCCCGTGCAAGTATCCGCTTCAGGCAAAGACATACAAAAGCGTTAACCTCCTCCCCCAGACAGCAAAGGGACTGTCACCGGCCAATCCCGGGACAGTCCCTTTGCTGTTTTCCATACAAGCCGACAAGAGCTTTATCCAACCGTCCGCTTATGCCACACGGCCTTGAACCGCAACCATCCGCGCGGCCCGACTACAATCAGCGTCACGGCAAAAAGAATCAGCAAGATGCCGACCACATTGCCGCCCGTAAGCCTCTCGTGGAACACCATGACACCTACGAACAACGCCGTAAGCGGCTCCAACGCCCCGAGAATGGCAGCCGGAGTGGCACCGATGTTCCGGATGGCTTTCGCGATGGTCACCATGGATATCAGGGACGGGAACAAAGCCAGTCCCAACGCGTTCATCCATTGCGTCCCTTCCGTAAGCCACTGCAAATCCATCCCTCCGCGCAGACGGACGATATAGACCAACGAACCGAACAAAATGGCATAAAACGTGAGTTTCAATCCCGGCATCTCCTTTAAGGAAGAACGGTTCACACCTACGATATACAGTGCGTAGGTCAACGAGGACATCAGCACCAAACACACGCCCGTCATGCTCAGCGTGGCACCGCCTTCGCCTTTATAAAGCATGGAAATACCTACAAAAGCCGTGGCAATGGATGCTATTTTCACCACGCTCAACCTTTCTTTGAAGAACACGGCCATAATCACCGCCACCAGCACGGGATACATGAACAAAATGGTAGAAGCGATGCCTGCATCCATGTAGTTGAAACTCTGGAACAGGAACAACGACGAGAAGGAGAACAGCAATCCCATGACCGCCACCGGAAGTATCTCATTCCGTTTCAGGGCAAACGACTGTCCGCTCATCTTCATCATCACGGCCAGGAACAGCAAGGCAAACACATAACGGTAGAACAACACGGAATCCACCCTGATGCCTGAAGCATAAAGCGGAAGGGCGAACAACGGATTCAGCCCGTAACTTACCGACGCTATGACACCATAGGCATAGCCTTTCACTTTTTTATTATCCATGATTCCCGTATTAATATTGGTTCCAACTACTCATCTCCTCCAACGACTTGCGCGCTTTCTTGCGGGTCTCCCCCGCCGGATAGCCCAACGAGATGAGCAGAGGTACGCGCTTTCCTTTGATGCCGAGCAGCTTTTTCACTTTCTTTTCGTCGAACCAACCCATGATGCAAGTCCCCAAACCCAACTCGGCCGCCTGCAAACAAAAATGCTCCACGGCGATGCCTACGTCGAGCAAAGAGTATTCCTTGTCTTTGATGACACTACCGATACGGGCCGTCAAGTTCATTTTCTCCAGCACCACAGCTACGATGACGGGCACCTCACGGGCAAACCCGTTCATCCCCATTCCGGCAGCCGCCGCTCCCATTTGCGGCAACAACGCCACATCGTCCACGACAACAAATTTCCACGGTTGTGAATTACAAGCCGAAGGAGCAAGCCGTGCAGCTTCCAGACATTTCATCACCATTTCACGGCTGACAGGGCGCGACTCGTATTTCCGGTCACTTTGCCGTTTCTGTATCAGTTCAGACAAATTCATACTTACATTTTTTATTTACGCTGCAAAATTAGATATTTTATGGGAAATACGTTTTCCCCTCATCTGTTTTTAACAGCTTTCTTACGCATAAACCGGAATAATTTCCTTTTTTCTCTTGTATCTCATATACCCGATACATATCATCAGCGAAACCAAAGTGGACAACGGAGGAGCAAACCCCATGAGAAACAAAGAAGAAGAACTCACCAGACTGAAGCCGTAAGACAAAGGTATGCGGAAGAGGAAGGTGGAAATCACGCTGTGTACCATGGGGAACACGGAATTGCCCTGCCCGCTGAAATAGGCATTGATGCAGAACACGAAACTCACCATGATGCAATCTATGCTGTATCCCCGCAGATAGCCGGAAGCCATCTGCACCACCTCGCTGTCGCGGGTGAAGATGCCCGTCAGCGTGTCTGGCAGGAATTGTGAATAGAGGCACACCGAAACGCCGAAGACCAACGCCATGCCGATGCCTGCATACAGGCAACGGTTCATGCGCACACGCAGCCCGGCACCGTAGTTTTGTGCCGTCATGGCCGCCACGGCCGACGATATGGCCATCGGTGGCAACATGGCAAAGACTATCAGCTTCTCTACGACTCCCAAAGCCGCCGAAGCCACCACGCCCATGCCGTTGACAATGACCGTAATCAGCAAAAAGGAAAAATTGACCAACAAATCCTGCAACGCGATAGGTGCTCCCAGCAGCAGCACGCGCCTGCAAAGCTGTCCGTCCAGACGGATATCGCGACGCGTAAACTCAAAATGGAAACCTTTCCGGTACAGATACCACAAGGCCGTAGCAAAGCTTACCCCTTGCGAAGCGACCGTGGCTATGGCCGCTCCCGCCGCCCGCAGATGGCAGCCGCCCACCAGAATGAAATCCAGCACGATGTTCAACGCACAAGCCAACGCCACGAAATAGAGCGGCGTGCGCGAATCTCCCAGTCCGCGCAAAATACCGCACACGACATTATATCCTATAATAAAAGGAATGCCCAACGAACAAATCCACAGATAGGCTTCCGTATCGGCCAACGCCTCGGGCGGAGTGTGCATCAGTTGTACCGTCCGGCTATGAAAAGCCACCATCAGAAAGGTCAGTACCGCACCGACTGCGGCAAACAGCCCGATGGAAGTTCCGATAATGGACGCCGTCTTCCGGTAATCTTTCGCTCCCGTGGCGATAGCAATCAACACGGTCGTCCCCGTGGTAAGCCCGAGGATGACGCCCGTCACAGTCTGCATCACCTGACTTCCGATGGCCACGGCGGCCACACTCGCAGCATCGTCATACTGCCCCACCACAAACAAGTCGGCTCCTCCGTAGAGTGCCTGAAGCACATTGGCCAATAAAAACGGGACTGCAAAATGTAGCAGAACCTTCGGCACGCTCCCTTGTGTCAAATCCAATTCTTTCATTTCTACGTCTTTTTTATTTTACCACACATAAAATGCCGGATAAGTTGATTGGTTTTACCCAGTCATCTTATCCGGCATTTCATTGTTGCCCTCCGATGAGGATTACAAAACATTACGAATATTATTTCGGCTGCAAAGGTAGGACTTATTTTTCATCCGGCCAAAAGAAAAATGCCATTATGGTATTTTTTCGATAAATATGACATCCTGCGCATCCCGTTTTCCGAACGTTGCAAACGTGATGTACCGCCTTTCCTTTCGGAAGAAAAGAACAGCCCGTTTTATCCTACAGCTTCATAAACTTCTATAAAACAATAAAATAAATCAGCATCCCCCAAGCAGGCATTCCACTTTCAGCACTTCATTTCCACGTGTTCATCTTATCGGTTTTTCACCTTCAAGAGAAACGAAAATCATTTGGCGCAGAACGAAAAATCGCTTGCCTGAGATTGAAAAATCATTTGGCGCAGAAAAATCCGCCGATGAAAGCCAACCTTTTTAGAAGTACACGATATTTACAAACCTGCGCTCTTGGAATCTAAAAAGCACCAAACGCCCCGGACATTACGGCCACAACCGAATGCCCGGGGCGTTTCCTTATGATGTACGTTCCGGCCTACTTGAAGAAACGGAACGCTTGTTTGCCTTCACCGGTAACCACCTGAAGCAGATAGGTGCCGGAAGCCAGACGCGCCAAAGAGATTCTGCCCGAACGTCCCTCGAGCCGGTATTCCGTGGAAAGCACGCGTCCGGAGGGATCCACAATGCTTAAACCGCATTCGCTGTCCTCAGGCAGACCTTCAATCCACAGGTCGTCGCCGACGCGGTGCACCGACATCTGTCCGGCATTCACTCCCTCTACTCCATCACCGGAGAAACCTTCCTTATGGAGGGTCAACTCGCCGTACACGGAAGCGTCCTCCAAAGAAGTGGCACGCACCACGATGTCGCCGTTGCCCGTTTCGGTCGGGGTCAGGATGCCGTCTTCATCCAAAGTGGCCAGACCGGCTCCCTGTACCACGCTCCATGCTACGAGTTGGGAG